>Ga0256844_10000285_pt1 | contig 19607 bp, 25 predicted proteins | sample MusselsmetaG_FD_189100 | JGI IMG/M metagenome (GOLD analysis project Ga0256844, IMG submission 189100) | Mussel associated microbial communities from hydrothermal vent at the East Pacific Rise, Pacific Ocean - Mussels | ecosystem: Host-associated > Mollusca > Shell > Unclassified ... | reverse complement strand
ATAAAACTCCCTCTCTCATCTCCGCATTTCGGTGCGGGGGTTTACTTTTAAACTAACTTCCGATATACTTTTACTAATTAAGCGTGGACTCGCTTGACCTTTAAAGTCATAGTTGTACACTATGCACGATGACCTTTAGACGTAGAGGAAAACTCAAACGGCACAGATAACCTTGCTTAGGTGGACTCCGAAGCTTAACCACAATAATAAAAACAAGGAAACATTATGGCAACAACAGTACCAAATGACTTTAAGGTCTATACAGAATGGGTTCAATCAGGATACCTAGAAAAACTAGCACAAAACGTAGCAGGGTTTAATGCAAACTCAAACAACGCTATCAACTTAACTACAGCATCATTACTTGGTAACTATAAAGAAATTGCGTTCTTCAAAGAATTAGCACAATCTGACCTTATCAACGATAGAGATAAAAACTCAACTGCAGCAGTTACAGCAGCTAAAATGACTCAACTTGAAGACGTTATCCCTTACCTACCTGCTAGATTTGGTCCATACGAAACTACTCGTTCAGCGTTCTTAGATATCGGTAAATCTCCCGAAGAGTTCTCTGCAATGCTTGGTGAAGCACTAGCTGACGCTGTAATGGCTGATATGCTTAACACTTCTATTGGTGCTCTTATTGGTGCAATCCAAAAAACTGATGCAATGACTGTTAACTCAGGTGCAGCAGCTACAACAGTATTGTCTTACGACACTATGATTGACGCTATGGGTAAATATGGTGATAGACTTGATGAGATTGCATGTTTCGTAATGCGTTCACAAGATTACTATGGTCTAATGAAAGGCAACGTAGTTGCAGCAACTATTGACTCAGTAGCAGGGGCAACTCTTAACTCAGGTTCAGTAGCAACTCTTGGTAAACCTGTACTTGTTACAGACTCTCCTGCCTTACTTGGTAAAGGTGCAGCAGCAGCAGATAGTGGTGCGGTTCTAGCTCTAGCAGTTAATGCTATTACTTGTATTGGTGATGATGACTTCTATATCACTACTAAAGAAGAGCTTGGTAAAGACAACATCACAATCATGTGGCAAGGCGAAAGCTCGTATGGACTCGATTTGAAGGGTTACGCTTATGATAAGACTAAACCTATCACTAGAACTGACATCGTTAAATCAGCTAACTGGAACCAAGTTGCGACTAACGTGAAAAATACTGGAGGTGTACTTTTATTAACTAAGGTTTAAGCAACACCTCAGCCGTAATTTAGACCCATTAGGGTCTTTAACAAACACACTAACTTTTCAGAGGGGTTCGCCCCTCAATAAACTTTATGCTATAATACTTTCAAAAAGGTATTACAATGGCAACTACTCTTACAGCAGCAATCCACAAAAATCAAAACCCTAACGAGACAATGACTCAATGTTTAGCACGTTTACGTGATAAAGATGAAACAATGACACATGAAGCACGTGACTTGGCTATTATCGCTGATGGTGGTGGTCCTGTTATCCCTCCTGTTGTAACTAAACCATCTAAACCAACAGGTGTTACTGCAGGTACACCAACTGCTGATAGTATTACATTCACATGGGCTAAAACACCTAAAGCTGATAAGTATACAGTTAATGTAGCACCTGCTGTTACAGGTTACCCTAAAGATGTTACAACTGAGGCTGCAGCACTTACAGGTCTTACAGCAGCAACAGAGTACACACTTTCAGTTAAAGCTTGTAACACAGCAGGGTGTTCAGCTGCTACAACTGCCAAAGCTACTACAGCTGCATCAGCAGTTGTTAACAAGCCACCTGTTACAGCTCCTAAGGCTACTACCACACCTGTAACACCAACACCTAAGCCAAAAGTACCGTAATGAGAACTTATGCTGATATACTTAGTCATAACCCTGTAATGCAACATTCAGTAGACGGATATCAGCGTGATAAGTGGTACAACGCTGTACAGAAACCGATGGGTGGGGTTATCAACTATAACATCAAAGTGTTCGCTAATTCTGCACAAGAGGCTCAGTTCTATGCTAAAGCGTTCAAGAACTATATAGAAGCTAATCCACTCATCACAAGAGGGATTAAGGACGATATATCTATTGGTATGACTAAACCCGTCTTAGATACACATACAAGAGCTTATGTTGTGGACTTAATAATGATGGCAGGGCAGTTACGTATGTTCGGTTCATCATCTGTACCAAAGTCACCAACTACACCACACAACGAGCACGATGTTGTGTATCATGGTATGCCTGTTACCTATAACGGCAAACAACTAACTTACTAAAGGACCACAATGCCATTAATCATACACCCTGCAATAGGAGCTGACAGTTTTATCACAGTGCAACAAGCTGACCTCTATATCTCCCTGCTCACAATGAACTCAGCAGAATGGACAGCAATAGCACCTGACGATAAAGAACGTCTACTGCGTATTGCATTCCGTGATATTATTGACCATACAGACCCAACAACATACCCAACACCTCTACCTGCATGTGTAGGTGAGAGTCAAGCGATGATGGCTATACATGACAGCATCAACAACTTATCAAGTGGTGTGGTCAACACATCTGTTACAGGTGCGTTGAAGAAGCAGAAGGTCGGTTCTATTGAGCGTCAGTTCTACGACACCAAGAGTACTAAGACAGGTGGTAAGGTCTACCGTGTACCTGATGCAGCATGGAAGTGTTTATCAACATTAGGTTACGCCTTAAAAACTGTATCGGATAAGTTTCAGCAATCTACATTAGGTCACTCATAATGGGACAGTTTTCTAATGAGATGCGTAAAACAGCTACCGACCTCTGTAAAGAGCTTGGTAACAAAGCAACGCTAACTAAGGTTACACCTGCTGCATATAACCCATCAACAGGTAATACACCTGACACAACAACAGACTATCCTGTCTATACAGGTCAGAGTAGTCACTTTGCGGGTATGTTCCCTAACGATGGTACGAACACCAACTTAACAGCGTTTCACTCAGGTGGTTACATTGTACCTTGGTTCGGGCAAGAGATAGACACAACCTGGTTATATAACGGTGGTAACATCAAAGAAGTATCTGACCTACGTTCACAAGGTGATATTATTGCTTATAACATAACTGTAGGTGAGATGTAATGTTCTTTGATAGGCTTGAAGCTAGGATGCTTAAAGCTATCAGTGCAGCTGAGGATACAACATCTAAACGGATTGTTACCCTCATGCGTAACCGTACGCAATCTAAACACGGTAGGTACCCTAAATATAAAGGTCCAACACCATCTAAGCAATCACATCTTAGTTGGGGTAGGCAAAAAGACCCTAAAGGGTGGACAGTCTACAACAATAAGACTTACATGGGTAAAAACTATCCGTATAACCTTATGACAGGTAAAGGGTGGTCACCTAAGATTAGAGCTGCTATTACTAAAGGTGGTGGACAGACTGAGCGTTTAATATCATCAGGTGGTAAGATATTCTCTAAACAGATGCCAAATGGTATAGCCCCTTGGTTATATGACCGCAAACGTGAAATGAAACAAAACATACAAAAGGCAATAAGATGATAAGCGAATTCAAAGATACCAAGTTCTATTTCGAGTCAATGTTCCAAAGTTTTTGGACAACAACACCGATACATTATATGTACCAAGAGTTTAAAGCTCCTAAGGATAGTTGGATAAACGTTGTGTATCAACCACTGCGTCTTGGCTCAGGTTCGTTATCACGTACAACAGGTGATGTAGATTCTAACCTAAGCATAGTGTGTTGGGCAAACAACGATGTAGAGGTTTTAACCCTTGTAGATGGCATCATACGCTTCTTAGAAGACAACAACGAGCATGATTTATATCATATAGGTGATATGCAGGTTATAGACCAAGGTGTTGATGACTCTAACAAGGCGTTTATCTATTTAAGTTTTGCTGTGAGTAATAAAGTTGGTGCTTGTGGTCAACTACCTCCAACAGTTATAACTCGTATATTGACGTATCATGGTAAAACTGTGACACATAATGGTATAATGCTAACACATTAAGGAGAAATATATGAACATCAAAGTAATCAACTCGCAAGGTACAAAACTCTTCCTTGTAGCACCACCTGCAACACCTTGGGCAACTTGTGGTGATGCGATAACTGCTCTTAAAGCAGGTAAGGTAATCACTTGCCCCCAATCACTAGGTGAAGTGGCTGAGACAAGACAGGTTACAGAGTATAAGTGTCTATCATCAAATGAGACTGCTAAAGCACTTGGTGCAATCAGTCGTTCATCTTTTGAGGTGATGGTTTTACTTGATGTTAATGACCGTGCAGGTCAGCAAATGTTACGTGACAACTTTAGAAACAATACACCATTAATCATGGGTATTGAGTATGATGGTGTTATGTTGTATTTTAATATTGGTGTATCAGGTGTGGGTACTTCAATAGAGCAAGATGCTGCTATATCAACTAAGTTCTCTATTGAGATAAGCTCAGACATTCACGAATGTTCAACTAAAAACCTTACATCACATCCTGTAGTTAATAACGGTATTCAAGTTGTTAATAATGGTACAGTTGTTGTAAACACACACTAAGGAAAATATCATGGCAAAAACAGAAGAAGAGTTCATAGACGTACTAAAACAACAACCCGCAACAGATTATATTAAGTCACTTGCAACAACACCTGCAGGTGTGCTTCTAGCTGATGGTTCAGTTAAAGTTGAGCAAGAGCTTATCGTTGGTGATAGAAGTGGTGAAGCACAACTCACACTTGACGCTAAGGATGCAACAGCATCACACGTAGTGTTTGAGCGTAAGGGTGTAGCTAAATCAAGTATAGGTGTTATTGCAGCGTCTAACGATGAGCTTATCATTGAACAAAGAGCAGCAGCAGATATTAGATTTATCTTACCTGCTAATCAGTCAGTCGTAGCTAAAGTTGGTGGTAAATGGCATCAAGTTGCTTTCCTAGATGATGTTGAAAGACTTATCCATGAGTACAGAACAACAGTTGATTATGACACAGCAGGTGCAACACCTACTAGAGCTGAGTGTAAGTTAGCGGCTCTAACGTTACCTCACTTTGATTGGTCTGTAGATGATGATTTCTACTTGCGTCAGGTAGATAGAACTAAAATGGCATTGGTTAAATATAGAGCGTTATCATCATCAGTAGATGAAGCAACAGCAGGTGAGTTTTGGTTAGAAAAACTTACATTAGTTAAGTAAGGATAAATTATGGCAAACACAACAGAAGAACTAGCAGTAGCACTGAAAGAGCAAGATATCCTTGCTGTTTTAGATACGATTATAGACCCTAAAGTATTACCTCAGGCAGGTAGAGATAAAGTCGCTTTAATAGATGGTACAACCGCTGTCAACTTTGATGAGATAATCTTAGACGGTGACAGAGCTACAGTGTCTGATATAGATGACCCTAATGCTGCACCTGCAACACTAGAAAGATTTGTATCTATAGCAGGACTAAGACATGGACTCACTCAGTTTGGTAAAGTTATGGGTACAACCTATGAGCACTTACTAGGTAAACCAACTAAAGATGACCAAATCCTTTCAAGTAAGAAAGATGGTACTCGTTCATGGATAGACGCACCTAGTGGTGGAGGTGGAACACAAGGACCTAAAGGTGACGATGGTGACTCTGCTTATCAAGTATGGTTAGATAACGGTAATACAGGGAATGAAGGTGAATTCCTACAAGACCTTATTGGACCTGATGGTGCTGATGGTATAGGTGTCCAAATTAAAAGTTCTAAAACACTAGCTGAGATACAAGCAATTAATGGGAAGCTAGGTGATATTTATATTTCAACAGATGCCCCACAAGCAGGGCATGGTTGGGTTTCAGATGGTAAAACAGGTGCGTCTTCATGGGCAGACTTTGGTATGTTTCAAGGACCTAAAGGTGATACAGGTATAACGACACCTGCTGACCAAGCTAAGCTAGACCATATAACTGTTGAACAAGACATTAACTTGGACTCAGACTTTGTAAAAGCCGCAGCAGATGTAAAAGATGCTTTAGTAAAGATAGAAGGAAAAGCCACTAGTGAAATTGTAGGTTTAGCTCTTATAGACCAAAAAGATGGTGACAGTATAGACCTAGTGCACAACTCCTTACATGGAGGGTTTATGGTTGTAAAGACACATAAACTAGGTACTGAAAATTTATTAGAAGTTACAGACACTACCTTTAAATACAAGGATACATCCATTGTTATGTTACCTGCTTTACCAACAGCGGATGGTGACTATAAACTGAACATTGCAGCAGGGGTTGCAACATGGGTAACAGTGTAAACCTACTAGTACTAGCATTTATGTTAGTACTCAACGGTTGTGCCATTGCTGATGCAGCTGGTGGTAGCATAGACCTTACTGAGACTCGTAAGATAGTTATCTACCCTCACCACATAGAAATAAGTGGTGATATAGATGTAAGAGATTGGGAGCATATTGCACCATTGCATAAATTAGTTAAATAAGATATACTGTCGGACATACTCATATTAAGGATGGTAAATGAAATTAATACTAATTGTAGCAATGCTACTACTTGCAGGTTGTGGTGAAGGTAATACCACTGTTAACAATACAACAACGGTTACACAAGGTGACAATGGAGTCTACATTTCTAACGGTGATGGTAACTTAACATACATTGCGGACTCGTACAACAATGGTAACGATGAAGTCACTGGAGAGTTTGATGATGGTGATGATGAAGTGGAGTGTAAGTCAAAGGGTTATTTTTGGTGCCCAATCACAAACACTTGTAATAACACATCAGGGTCAGGTGCAACTTGTTCGGGTCGGAAGTAAAATTGTGCTATACTACTAATTGAAAAGTTAGTAAAAAGAAAAAAGGAAAATTATATGAGCATCACAGTTCTTAATTCACAAGGTACAAAGATTTATATCGCTCCTAAGGGAACGGATGTTTCTGATTGTGCTAAAGTGAAAACAGCATTGGCAGCAGCTAAATTAGTTGGATGTCCTCAGTCACTTGGTGAAATTGCTGAAACTCGTTCTGTTACAGAGTATAAATGTCTTTCATCTAATGAAAGTGCTAAAGCTCTTGGAGCGATTTCACGTGGTTCACTTGAAATTGGTTTGCTTCTTGATATTGATGATGCAACGAACACCTCAGCAGGTGGTCAAGCAGCATTGAAAGCAGCATTTAAAGACAATGAAGAAGTAATCGTTATGATTGAACTTCCCGATGGTACTCCAGCAGGACCAAGCGGTACTCCAGCAGGTAAGCATGGTACTATGTACATCTTTAATGCAGGTGTTTCAGGTGTTGGTACAACAATCGAACAAGATGCAGCGATTTCTTACAAGGTAACTCTTGAGATTTCATCTGACATCAAAGAATGTAGTAAGGAGCCGTAAGGCTTTAGCTCCCTCACGGGGGGCGACCTTTACATTGAACGGAGAAGCCACCACCTTGGTTTCTTCTCCGTTGAGTGTAAGCTCATAATAAAATTTTAAGGTGGTAAAACATGGCTAAGAAAGATTACGCACAAGCGTTTGCAAAGTTCTCAACAGGTGTTAAAGTAGCAAAGATTAAAGCATTAGATGATGCTGAAATTCAATACAGAGAATTAACAATGTTAGAGAGTGATGAGTTCATTAATAGATTTATTAAAGAAGTTAATGAAGATGGTTCACCTAAATTTGACATCGAAGAAGCGATGCAAGTTAAGTATGAAAAAGTAGCTCTTATTTTAATTGAGCCAAAGATGACAGTGGAAGACCTTAGAGCTTTACCTGCTTCTGCATCAGATGCTATTAATGAGATTATTGCACTAGTTGACATCTCAGATGCAGACTTATCTGATGAAGAGGGAAACGTAAAAGCCTAACCGCCAAAGAGTACTTAGAGTTTAAAGTTGCTGAGACATTACGCCTACCCGTAGCGGTAATGCGTAACACACTCAGCAACAAAGAGTACAATGGTTGGTTAGCGTATTTCAATGAACCTGTGCCTGATATTCAGGAGGTTCAAATGGCAACCCTTTCTTTAATGGTTGCACAAGGTTTGGGTGCTAAGAACACCACACATTCTGATTACCTAATTAGAAAGCCTATAAAAATCGATAAGAAGCCGTCTAATGGCACATTATCGCAGAACGAAGTAATGTCCGTTTTCGGTGGCATTGCTACACCTTTAGAGGGATAATCATCCCTCTACTTTCATTATGATATAATAAACTAAAATTCTTTAGGAACCATAATGAATGATGACCAACTCTTAATAAAAGTACAAGCAGATGCCTCAGGTTACCTAAAAGTAATCAAACAACTCAGAAAAGAAACAGCTGTATTAGAGAAACAAGCTAAATCTATAAAGATAGGTGGCTCAACGGCTGCTATAACACAGGCTAAAGCTGTAGGTGCTGCTCGTATTGCACAAGAGAAATCTGTTTATAGTGTGAGTTCACGTTTAACAGGTAAACAACACGCACAGAAAATGGCTAACATTAAGAAAGAAGCCGCAGCACAAGAACAAGCTGTTAAAAAACAAGCCTCAGGCGGTAACCGTGGACACTCAATAGGTCATGCTATAGGTACAACTGCACTATATGGTGCTGTAGCACAAGCGTTATTTGTTGTTCAGAAAGCCTTTGCTAGTGTTCGTGATGAAATGGCTAGATTTGATAACTCCATTAAACAAGCACAAGCAGTATTACAGTACACTGAAAAAGATGCTAGAACATATGCTAAAACCATTGTTGAAGTGGGTAATGCGTTTGGTACATCGTTTGAAGACATAGAACAAGGTTCAATCACTATTGCAAGAGCAGGTGTTGAGAACATTGGTGAGTTGACTGTTGCTATGGAACGACTCTCTGCTATGGCACTAATTACAGGTGATACAATGGAAGATGGTGCAGCAGGTATGGCATCAATGTTATCTGTATTCGGTGGTGGAAAAGATAACGTTGTAAAGTTTACAGACGCTATGACTGCTGTAGCAAACGCAACACGTTTAGGATTAAAAGACTTTACAACTATTTCCAACTATGCACTAGTTTCTGCTAAATCTATAGGTTTAAACGCTGACTCTTATCTTACTTTAGCAGGAGCAATGTCTAAAGTTGGTCTTAATGCTTCTACCATTGGTACATCTATTAGACGTATGACACGTTTTACAACAGACACCTCTAAGAAGATGACTAACTTCTATCACATGATGGGTGTTGACCAAAAGAAGTTTGCACAAGAACTTAGAGGACCTAACGGTGGTATAGACGCACTTAAAGACTTTGCTGCGAAGTTAGCGTCATTTAAAGATAGCGATTTTGATAAACTCATGGAAGGTATGCAAATACAAACAAGAGCTACAGCTGTGGCTTTACGTCAGATAGGTCAAACAGGTGGATTAGATGCTATGACGCATAGTATCAAAAATGCACAAGGTGTTATGGAACAAGCTAAGATTTCTGCACACGGTATAGGTGTTGTTTGGAAAAGAGCTACCAACATTATGACATCTTCAATGGATGGAACAATGCTTCGTATACGTGACCAATTAGACAATCTCGGTTCACAGTTATCAGAGGACACAGTAAACTCAGTTAAGTATCTAGCTAGACAGTTTGAAGCTTGGGGTAGTGGTGCGTTAGTTGTTATAACGACTATTATGCAAGGGTTGAACGGGTTTATACAACTAATAGGTATCGCTATTGGTGGGTTAATGAAACTTGGCGGTATGGCAGGTGGAGCAGCAGCTTCTCTAATGGGTGAAGATGTAATAGAAGCCAAAAAGAGATTATTGGTTATCAATGAAAAACTCGAGACACAAGCACAAGGTGCTGAAAGAAGAGAGTTAAGGGCTGAACGAGCTAAACTTAAGAGAACAGTTGCACAAGAAACTATCGGGAGTAAGATATCCAATTTCTCATCACAGATGAAGACAGCGGGTGACGACATGATTGATAATGGTGTTCAAATACTAGATGTCACTCAGAAACTTGCTATTAAAGTTATCGATGGTGCTATGGCTACAGCCGATAAGGCTCTTGAGTCTACTAAGAAGACTATACACGAGATATCACAAGCAACGAAAGAGAACGGTGTGTTAAACCCTTCTATGTTAGGTGGTGGTTCAGGTGGTGGTTCAGGTGGTGGTTCAACTGCACAAGACGTAGACCTTTTACGTGTTAAAGCTGAGATAATTAAAGAGTTAGCACGTATAGAGAACGAAGGTAATGTACAAGCTACAACTAGATACCAACAGAACGTAGATGATATTAAGTTAGCACGTGAGCAGTATATGGTAGAAGTTAGGGTGTATGAGCTTAGAAAGAAACAAGTTGTTAAAGGTGATAACAATAAGTCTAAGAGAAAGATGTTAGATGCTGAGCTTAAAATGCTTAGAAGTAGACGTAAACTTACACAAGAGATAAACAAAGATGCTAAACGTACAGCTAAAGAGTTGAAAGCTATTGGTGGTACATTGTTTGATGACCTTGCATCAGGTAACTTTAAATCTGCACTAGAGTCAATGGCTACAAGTGTGAGAGATATTTTACTTGAACCTCTTAAAGATAGTTTTGCAACATTATTCTCTAACAACTTTAGTGAAATGATTAGTGGAGCTACTGATACAATAGGTCAAGCGTTATCAAGTATAACCAAAAAGACTATTGCTGAGGGTGACCTAATAGGTAAAGCCAACATCAAAAACTCAGTGTCTACCTCAGGTGCTCTAGGTGGACCACCAATGGTTCTAGCGATGTTAGCCCTACTTGCTTCTGTAGGTATGTCAGCAGGTCACGGTGGTGGAGGAGTTGGTACTAGTGCAGGTAAGATGCCAAGCTTCCAACAAGTAAGTGGTAGACAAGGTGAAGATAAAGCATTAAACAGTGCTGGTGTAACATTAAGCCTTAGAGAGTATAACGAGATAGTTATACTTGCTAAAGAAAATGGTATGAGTTTTAACAAAACACTTACAGCATATAACGACTTGGTATCAGAAGCAAATCAGATTTGGGATAAAGCCTCTACATCAATGCGTAAGTGGGGAGTGGAACTTAAGGATTATCAACAAGCACTAGATGCAACACACGCAACAGGTAGTTTTGATGAGTTGAACGACTTCTTCTCCAACGCCGCTAGTGATGGTGAGAATATGGCTTACCTCAACGCACAACTACAACAGATGTCTTATGCTGCGGGTTACGATATGCCAATCTCAGTAGAACAAGCTAAAGCTGCTATCTATGCATTAATAGGTTCGTTAGATGGTGTGACAGATGCGGCAGCTAGGGCAGCGATAATGACACAAGCTACTGCCACAGCTAAAGCAGGTAACGCAGCTGTTAAAGTAGCTAGAGCACAAAAGAGTGCGGCTGCAGCGGCTAAGGCGGCAGCAGAAGAAGCTAAACGTGCAGCTGAGGCATGGGCAAGAACATTGGTTGACATTGCTAACCTTAGAGCTGAGTGGATAGGTGGCGTTAAAGGGGCTAAGGTCGCTATGACGGCTGCTGAGAAACACACAGGCTTAAGTGGTCTTACTATGGACAACTTCTTAGAGCGTTTTACAGCTGCATCAGCAGGTGGGTTAGAAAGTGATGAGTTTGATAAATGGTCTGAAATGAGTCAAGCGTTACGTTCATTAGATGACGCTATAAAACAAGAACAAGCCGAAGCGATTAACAAGCTTACAGAAGAGCTTAGTCACCTTGAAGATGTATTCAGTAGAATAACTGATGCATGGACAGGAAGTTTAAGCTACCTTACTAACATGGAGAAAATCGGTTACTTAGAGAACATTGCTAAGGAACAAGCGGGGGCAGGTGGAGCATCTTATCTTGACACATTGGCTGAACAGTTAATGTACGAGAAACAAATGTCAGTTACACGTGAAGATTATATGCCTAAGTTCGACGCTTATGTTGCAGCACTCGGTTCATCTGAGCCTGAGAAGACAATGGATGACGCTGTTGAGACACTTGAACAGATAGGTGAGAAGATAGATGATATGAAAGACGCTATTACAGCGGCTTCATACCAATCATAATAGGGGTTGTGGTATAATACCTTTAAAAAGGTGAAGATATGACTATATCACTGCCCATTCCACTTGCTTTTCAATCAAGCACAGTCGTAGATGAAACCCCTACCCTTAAAGAGATACAGATAGGTTGTAACAAACCTGTTATTGGGCATGGTTTTGAAGTACAGCAAGACACATGGATATATGCATATGCTCCTGCTGATGACCTTGTTATCCCTGATTGGGAGCAGACAGCAGCATCTAAAGGTGAGTATAAAATAGGTGATATTGTATGGAAAGACTGTAAACTCCAAATTGTAACCGCTAAAAGTGGTGAGAAATGGATAGGTAAACCCTTAGAGCCTGAGGAGCAAGGGTTTGATACTAACTTTGACCCTACTCAATGGAAACACAGATATTGGAGAACTAAAGCGTTTGCTAAAAACCAATGGTGTGCTAATAAGTTCTCATACCTAAATAAACTCTACTACCTACAGTGGAACGCTTGTGATAGAAACTGCCTCTCATGGCAATGGGTTGTTAAATGTACTATACCTAAAGCTGTCATGTGTAACGAATATAAGAAGAGTTGTTTGAAAGAAAACATTTCAACTAAGTTTGAAGCGGGTAAAGATGTTAGAGCTGACTTTATTGATTGGCGATGTACTACTGCCGTTCAAGAGGAAATGACAATAGTCTTTAACTCTATGATAGAACGTGGTGGTTACTTCTACTTTAGAACACATCTTGATATAGCTGTTAAACGTACTCCAATGCCAACAGGAGCAGGTTTTCACTATACAACTAGAGAAATACTCAGTCCTGAGGAAATAGATGGTTTTAAGCAACGTAGAAAAGCTAAAGCTCATGCACCTTTTGATGGTAAAAACTATACACGCACAAACGTTAACACAGGTAAGAGTGGTTTTGCATCATGGACTATGTTAGCTAACGGTCAATTTGACTCAGTGGCGTTAGGGCATATAGTCGCAGATAAGGTAAATATCAAGTTCGCTGACACCAACGGTAATGAGACAGGTGCAATTACTAACTATATTATAGACAACTCAACAGGTTATGACACAGATGTTGAGCATTTCTCTACTGTAGTACTTTACACAGATGGTATGATGCCAAGTGAAACAGTGGTAACTATAGAGATTTGGGGTGGCAGTATAGATATTGGTGAGATAATGATAGGGGAGTCTGTTGATACAGGTTTTACTAATCTTGCATTTAAAAACCAATACAAAGACTTTTCACCTAAGTTTCAAGACCAATGGGGAAACATTGAATACCGTGATGGTGTAAAAGTTAATGTGCACAGTGGTACAGTTGATGTTCCAATGGTGGGTTACGACCAACTCAATAGACTTATGTTAAAACTAGGTGCTAGAAAACTTATGATAAACTCTAGTGATAGCAGACAGAACCAAGCACCCGATGGGCATACTGTGTTCCAAGCGACAATGATGATAGGTAGGTTCACTGCCTTTAGTATGAATACAAAAGTTAAAAACAAACGCATGGAAGATATGGGTGTTTACAACTTTGCAATCGAGGAGCAGGTTTAATGAAAGTAGATTTTAAAAACTCACGCTTTCCTGTGATAACTGACGTTTGTTGGATTGAAGCAGGTTACACAGGTACACAAGAGATAGCTAATATCTATCTCGGTGGTAGACAAGTTGCACAGAAAGCTGTTGTTAAATTACAAGCGACATTTGATACAGATACAGAAGTAGCTGACTTTATGACCGTATGGCATAATGACATTGATGAAGGTGTTAAAACGTTTATCATAGATGCTACTATCTTTGGTAAAACAGATATGTACGGCATTGAGCAGATAAGTCCTATTGTGCATAATGTGCAAAAAGGTATTAACAGATTAACACTTACTGCTAAAGTCCTCTTTGACTCTTCATCAATAGATAACCACGTACCTGTAGTAGAAAATATGACGGTACACCTAGAAGAGAATAGTCGTGATAACTTTATTATCCTTAAAGGGCATGACCAAGACAAAGAACTAATCAACTTTGAGGTAGGTGTAGGTACTGCCTTTGGTACACTTGTGGGTAAGCCACCTAACCTCCTCTATACTCCAGACCCTTCTTTTCAAGGTATCGACTGTTTCAACTATACAGGTTCAGACTATTGGGGTAAATCTAAGGATGGTGTAGTAACCATCATAGTAGATGATAGCCTTAAGCCTGACAGTATCTTTGAGTATGTAGTGAATAACCCAATACGTGCAGTAGGTAACATACACTATGACTTAGGGGATGGCATATGGACTCGTTCTAACGGGGGCTTACTCGTACCTAAAGGTGGTGACGTAATCAAGATAGCAAGTCTTGACCATATGATAGATACACGTGATAAGCAGTATGTAATGAGTGTTAACGTGCTTAAGTGGGGTCAGCGTACAGACTATGAGAACTTCATATCTGATATGCCTAACCTAAGCTCATTCAGTGTTGACCAAAATGCAGGTACGTGTGTGGCTCAGAGCCTTAAGAACTTTGCAACATCTACACCTATCACATCACTGCCAATGTTCCAAACACGTTATGTTACTGACTGGACTGAGGCATTTATGAATACTAAGATACACGCCTTCCCTGCGTTTGACTTTACAGCTGCAATCACACTGTATAGAACTTTCCGTGAGAGTGATACAGCTTTCATTGGTGTAATGAATACAGATGGTTGTACTAACTTCTCAGAAATGTTAATGAGTACTCCTAAGTTCTCATGTCTAGGTGGAATAGATACTACTGATAGTATCAACAACTATAATATGTTTGATGGTTGTGGTGGTAACAGACCTACACCTGCAGAACGTACAGCTATAGTTGGTGGTTCTAAATTCACTCAGGCTGGCGGTTGTGGATTTACTCTTGCAGGTATCACAGAAACTACTCAGGGTTCATGTCATGTGGCTAAACCAAGTATTGCTTGTACTGCCACTAATGGTAAATACAAAGCAGTGGTGACAAATATGCCTGCATCGGGTGGTTTAACTTATGCTTGGACTTCTGCAACAGCAGGAGTGACCCTAAGCAACGAAACTACTGATGAGGTAAGTGTTAGTATGCCTATCAATGCTAAAGAGCTTAGCGTTGAGCTTACGTGTGATATAACAAGCACAACTGCAACTAAGTCGGTGAGTGGTGTATTCAAGACTATACAGACTTACGATGCTCTAATCATAGACCTACCTAAGTCTTATGGGCGTATCAACCTTGCAGCGTTCATCAAAGCACATAACCCAAGCAGTCTAGTAGTGATACAGATAAATAATAGAGTGGTAAACTGTGCAATAGATACAGGTGACTTGACAGGGCTTGATGTAACGCTTGTGAACTACTCAGAGATACAAGGTTTTAGAGATGGTAACAAAGATGCTCTAACAGTAACCTCACCTCTTATGCTTGACAATCGTGGGATTATAAGAGGTGCAGGGGCTAACGGTGCTAACGGGGCTAATGGTGCTGATGATAAGTACAACAAAACCACATACACTGAGAAGTACACTACTGCTAAATGTGGTACAGGGGGGCTAAACGAAAGCAATTGGCATGATATAGCAGGTAGCCCTGCAGGTCTTAGTGCAATCATCCATTGGAATGGTAAACGTCAGAATGTGCATAGCACTAAGAAAGATGGTATAGCAATAGCAGGGGAAGCAGGTACGTTTAGACGTGGTAAGTATCACACTAAGATACACTGTAACTACGTTAACAACGTCTATGGTATCATACACGAAACTAAGGTGCTTACTCCTCGTAAGGGTGGTCTTGGCGGTCTTGGTGGACTAGGAATAGGTTATGCTAAACCCGCAACAGCAGGTGGAGCGGGTAAACCATCTACTCCAACAGGCGGTAACTCAGGTGCTAAAGGTGCAGTGGGTGGAACATGGGGAACAGGGGGACACTCAATCAATGGCGTAGGTAAACTCACTACAGGTTCAGTCCAAGGAACATTACAAGGAGCAACAGTATGATAGTACATCCAAGAAGAAGCTTAGTACCAACAGAGTCAAGTGACCCATCAGCACCCGCAATCCCACAAGGGGTTGTTAAACCTGCTGATATAGCACGTTGTACGGACTTTCAAGTAACAGCAATAATAGAAGATATAGCGGGGGTGTGTGTTGCAGCGGGGACATCATGTGTATCTACATCTCAGTTCACAGTTAACTACGCTAACGCAGTAGAGCCGGTAACGTACAAGTGGGATGTGCATGGTGTAGGTGCAACAATACCAAGCGATGGTCAAGGTGGACTATATGATACTGAGAAGACAGTAATCATTAACGTTAGTTCACAAGTGGATGAGCACTTTGAGCTTGATGTAACTGCTACAGATGCAGATGGTCACATACATAAGATGAAGCAGACTTTTACAGTAAGGAGAACATAATGTATTTTGAATTTGACTACAAGACACCACTAATAATTATAGTGGTAATTGCAATTGCTATTGGTTATGGTATAGCCAAATTATTTTAATAAAAAAGGATTAATATGCGTATACTCTACAATAGCTTAGAAGTACCTCACGTACTCAACACCAAGTTAGGTGAACTCATATACAACAAGCATGATAAGGTTCTTTACACAAAAGATAAGTACCTTAACATACTTAAGATTGCTACAGGTGGTAGTGGTAATGGTGTGAATGGGAAAGATGGGAAAGATGGGCGTGATGGTGTGTCATTTAATATCCAAGGTACTGATACTTATGCAAACATTATAGCTAAACCTAACCCTAAGAAAGGGGATATGTGGATAGCTAGTGATAGAAGTGGGCATGGTATCGTTTACAACGGTATTAGATGGACTGATGTAGGTCAAATCACAGGTGACAAGGGTGATAAAGGTGACCAAGGTATCACAGGTGTGCAAGGTAATACAGGTACAGATGGTAAGAGTGCTTATGACGTGTGGCTTAGTCAAGGTAACAGTGGTACAGTGCAAGACTTCTTTATAGCACTAGAAGGTCAACAAGGGGTACAAGGTCAGAAGGGTATGCAAGGTACGGGAATACACTTTGAAAACTCTTATGCAACCAAGGCTGACATGATAGCCGCTAACCCTAACCCTGCAATAGGTGATACGCACCTCGTTACTGCAACGGGTGATATGTGGACATGGGATAACCCTACACCACCACATGACCCAGCAGGTGCAATATGGAATGATATAGGTCACGTACAAGGTCCACAAGGTAATGCGGGTGTTCAAGGTATAGGTGGACCTCCAGGTCACGATGGTCAGCCAGGTGTTGATGGTAAAGATGGTGACCCGTTACAACTTGCAACTAGTGCTGAGACAATAGCAGGTACAGTAGCAGATAAAGCTAATACACCTGAGGGTGCTAACGCTGCTTACGTGTCTAAACAAAGAGGTGGTGTATTTGCAGGTTATGTGTCTTTTGTTAAAAACCCTGCTGTTAGATATGACCCTGTAACACTAAAAGCTATGGTTAACTTCACATCCGAGGACGGTCAAACTATTGTAGGTGATATAGGTTACTCCGCAGGTTCTACAAGTGTTCAACTAGTAAACCCTAGAGGGTACAATAACATACACTTAAAAGACAAGGGTGAGATACTTATAAATGCTAAGGCACACCATGGTATTACGCTTACTGCTGATAAAGTAACAGCAACCAATGCTTTACAGGTACTAGGTGCTACTGACCTAAAAGCTCTTACTGCAACACACATAGCAACGCAAGGTGTGTTAGATGGTAAGAAGGGTGCAGCTATTGATTGGAAAGTAGGTAGAGCAGGAGCATTGGTGTACTTATACTCTGCAACGGGTGCAAGTTATGTGGCACTGAGAGACAATGGTGATATAGACATCGTACCAAAGGTTGGTGCAAGAGGTAAGGTACGTGGTAAGAATATACTAACAGGTAAGCTTACGGGTACTACCTTGCACTTGGACTTCTAATGGCACTCTTCTTAGGAACTTATAACGTACCCACTAACAAGAAGCTAATCGTTAATGGTGTGGGTGTGACGTTGGTATATAGTAATGGTGTAGTTGTGTGGAAGTATGTTAAAGGTAGTACAGGTACGGGTACGGGTACGGGTACTGGTACAGGACATGTACCCGCAGGAGCAAAGGGTACTTGGGTAGCTATACCATACTCGAATGCGAATAGATATAGAGTCAACCTAAACCCTAACCGATTTGGACAAGGAATTCCCGGATGGCAGATACAGATAATGGTAAATGGTGCAATGATACTTAACTCAGGGGATTTACATTCAGACCCAACGGGTCAAGGTTTTGCAGTGGGTGGTGTACCCTATGGTATGGGTGCATTTAACCATAATTCAGGTGGTAACCAATCATACTATGGGATAGTAGAGTGGATACCTCACGCCTAACTTTTAAAGGTTTCTTTATATTTTTTATCTATAAGTTTACCTAAGATAAATTTCATGTGCATACCTGTAGCTTTAGAGATTTCTTTTAGTTTATCTCTATCTACAACATCAATCTTCATTACTGTTGTGATTTCATGTGGTTTCATAATAACTCCTTTTCTTTTTAGTATACCCAAATAACCTTTAGAGGTATATTAGGTTATCTTCAAGGAAGTCTTTGAACTGCTGCAGTGACGATGGACACACGAATAACCCGTTAGAAGCTCTAACCATATCAGCATGTTTATGTTGCCATGCGGACATTTGTTTCTCAGGGTTCTTATAATATTTCTCTGCCTTGACTTCACAAGCCACGGGTTAGTTTAGTTATTGCCGAAGGAGAGACTTTATATTTTCTAGCTATATCAGATTTACACATCCCTGTTTTGAAATCAATTAGGGCATCAGCATGATTAAACTTTCCTTTGGTTGCTTTGTTTCGTGAAACTGTTGCACAAGTTTTACTACAATATAAAGAGTTTGATGATGTAAAACTATCAAAACCTATGGAACATACTTTACAGTATTTGCCCACTTTACTTTTATTTTTATTACAAAAAGAGCAATATTTTAACCGTCTTCCAACCAATGTTTTACAATATGTACATTGATTTATCTTTGTGTGATGCTTCTTATGACATACCCTACACAACAATTCGAAGTTACTGAAATCATCGTTTTCACGATTATGGTCAATATGGTGTACGTGTCTAAGTAACCCTGTTACAAGGTCACCACAACGGTTACAAGGGGTAAGCACATTCTGCAGATGTCGCACTAACCAATTATACTTTCGCATAGGACTCTCAACGGTTATATCTCTAATACTCCTGTTACAAAACTCTTCACTTCGTCTAATGACCATGCACATATGGCTAACCCTCCTATATCATTTATTTTATTAATATGTTTCTTCTGCCATTCAGAAGGTTTATTATACCCTGTCTTTACCTCTATAGCGATAAATTTACCATTATTTAAACAGCATAATAAATCGGGGCAACCGTTTTCATTGGCTCGCATAACTTTTATAACCCAATGACCCTCTTTTTTAAGATATTTTACTATTTCAGTTTGTATTTTACTTTCACTTTTCATACAGCTACACCATTAGAGTTGGCACGTAAAACTTTTACAACGTAACCCCCTTTAGAGGTCACGTATTTA
>Ga0256844_10000284_pt1 | contig 19642 bp, 18 predicted proteins | sample MusselsmetaG_FD_189100 | JGI IMG/M metagenome (GOLD analysis project Ga0256844, IMG submission 189100) | Mussel associated microbial communities from hydrothermal vent at the East Pacific Rise, Pacific Ocean - Mussels | ecosystem: Host-associated > Mollusca > Shell > Unclassified ... | reverse complement strand
GAGCTGTTGGCGTTTGCCAAGAAGCATCGACAGGTCAAAGGTGAAGTGGCTGTAGGTTACGAGGAGTTTGCTCTGTACATGGCAAAAGGCATTAAACATTGTGACTTTGTTTCGTTTGACTATGGTGAGAAGTTTGTGCGAAACGACTTCTCTGTTCGTGTTTACCAAAAGCATGAGACCTTTCCTTTGTTTGACGAAGAGTTAACACTTGCAGAGGCGTTTAAAACAGCTGACATTACTTACGATGTCAACTTTGGACATGTCATAGATGCTTTTGAAGAGGCAGGGTTTGAACTGGATAAGTATGAGACACAAGCTCGTGCTTTGGTACGTTTTGGGTTAATTGATATTTTGGAGCAGTTTGCTAAACAAGCGAGTCAAGCGAACTACGTGAGAGAGGCAGATAAAGTTAAAACCCTTATCGCCCCAACCATAATGGGCGACAAGTTTAAGATGGTGCATTTTAAGAAGTAGGTGACTCCTACTTCATAGCTAGGTGAGTATCATTTTTAATGACTCTTCTTGCCCATAAAAATCTATTTTTATAGAATTTCTTTTCGTTAAAGTTAAAAATAACAATCTTCTTTGCACCTGAACTTGCGTGAATGAAGTTGCCAGCTCCTAAGTAGATACCTACATGTGTAACTTTTCCAGTTTTCTTTTTATGCGTATCAAAAAATACTAAGTCACCTTTTTTTAGGTTGTTGTATGAAACATACTGTCCCACTTTTGCTTGGTCACGAGATACTCTTGGAATTTTGATTCCAGCATCACGATAAATCTTTTGAGTGAAACCTGAGCAGTCATAATTTCTAGGACCAGTTGCTCCCCAAACATACTTTTTCCCTAAAAGTTTTTTTGCATCACCCTCAATTTTACGAGTTACTTTTGAGATGGTTGCTCTACATGGATCATTGTCTATTGTTGTTGGGGTATAGTGCATGACTATTGGTCTTCTTTGAATGTGTCTTGTAGGTGCGATGTAAGTTCTAGGTGCAATATAATTTCTATATTGAATAGGCTGTTGAATTTGAATAGGTCTATTTTGAATATACATAGTTGGTGCTTGATACTCTTCTACTATAGGGTAAGTTCTTGCAAGAGGTATATTATTGCTTACAACATATCTTCTAACCTGAGGAGTATTTAGTACAGGATAAGTTTTAGCTAAAGGGATATTCTCTAATGAAACGCTAACATTCTTTTTTATGTCTGGTTCTACCGTTTTGTTTGAGCAGGCAGTTAAAAGTGTGAGTGAAGCTAAAAGTAGCATGTTTGTCATGGTCATTGTTATCGTTTTCATAAGAGTTCTCCTTTTTAATTTTCTTATTTATCATCCTTATGTTTATGTTAAGAGTATAGCAATTTAATTGTGTTTTAATTGTGATATTCTTGCACTTTCTAATCTTTTGGATAGATTTCAAGATGCCTATATTGTGGGATGTTAAAAAGTAAATGGCATTAAATAATTATTGTTATATTATATGTTATTTATTAATATAATATAAAATTATATTATTAGAATTAGATGAACTTATGACTTTAATAAGTATCTATTTGCTGTAAGTTTAAAATGGTACACTTCAAAAAATAGAAAAAAGAGAGAAAAAATGTTTTTTAAGCGTATGTCCCCTGAGAAGAGAGCCACTGTTGTTGCAAGCTTGGTTGCAACACTTTTAACCCTTATTAAATTTTTCATAGGAGTTGCTTCTGGTTCAGTTGCTGTTTTGGCTTCTGCCATTGACTCTTTGTTAGATACCCTTATTTCCGTTTTTAATTTCTTTGCCATTAAAAAGTCTGAAGAGGGTGCTTCTGCTGATTTCCATTATGGAAAAGGAAAAGTACAAGCCATTGCAGCTGTCATTGAAGGTACAGTCATTACGATGTCTGGACTCTACATTATTTATGAAGCAGTTCAAAAAGCTCTGCATGGAACTACTACAGGATTGTTAACTCCTGCTATTATTGTTATGAGCGTATCGATTGTTGTAACCTTTGCTTTGGTACATTACTTATTAAGGGTAGCAAAAGAGACAGATAACTTGGTTATAAAGTCAGATGCCTTGCATTATCAGACTGACCTTTGGTCAAATGGAGTTATTTTACTTGCATTGGGCATTGTCTATTTAACAGGGTGGGATATTGTCGATGCCATTTTTGGTTTTGGAATTGGTATCTATATTATCTACTCTGCTTATGAGATTATTGAAGAGGGAATCTTAATTTTGCTTGACAGAGCGATTGAGCGTGAGAATGTAGAGAAGATTGAAGCAATTATTGATGCACATGAAGAGGTTAATGGATACCATTGGCTAAAGACACGTACTGATGGGACGACAAACTTTATTGAATTTCATCTGGTGTTACGTCCAAAGCTTTACCTTATTGAAGCACATAGAATTTCAGATGAGATAGAAGATGAAATAATGAAACTGGATTCCAAGAAGCGTTGGGTTATTACCCCTCATTATGACCCTTTTGATGACTCTGCCATTAACGAGTGTCATGCGACAGGTCAAAACTTTTGTAAAAACTTATGATTTATCTACTTTCCCCTCTGAAAAAAGAGGGTACTACTTCTCTGCCTATGATAACATTTACGATTGTAAGTGAAGTCATAGACTTCTCTCAGTGCGATACTTTAATGTTTACCTCTAAACAAGCTGTGGTTTCAGCAGAACGTATTGATGTAGCATGGAAAAATTATCCTTGCCTTGCGATTGGTGCTGCAACAAAAAAGAAGATAGAGGAGTTAGGGGGTAGGGTAGTCTACTCTCCTAAAGATTTCTATGGAGAAGTGTTAGCAAAAGATATTCAAAAATATTTTTCTGATAGAAAGCTACTTTATCTTCGACCTAAAGAAGTTTCGTTTAACAGTAAAGCTTATTTGGAGAGACACAATATTGTACTTGAAGAGCAAATTATCTATGAAACTTCTTGTGTTACTTACACTATAGAGAAAGAACCCATAACAAATGCAGTTATTATTTTTACTTCTCCTTCTACGATTAAATGCTTTTTTAAGAACTTTAATTGGAGTGAAAGTTACACAGCTGTTTTAATAGGTACGGCAACAAAAGAACATCTCCCTAAGAAGTGCAAATTTGTAGTAGCAGATAAGCCTCTTATTACTTCCTGTATCAAAAAAGCAAAAGAAGTAGAGGAAAATCGAAAAAAGTAGTGACATTCTTTTTTATTTTTGCTATAATTTTCGCATTCCTGAATGGTTCGACTACTGTTATTTGTGGTCCAACATTATCTTTTGTGGGACATGTAGTTCTTTGGTGTGTGGGTGCTTTCGTTTGAGTGAGCTAGGCTTACGAGAAAATGCCCCCTAAAGAAGACTCTCTCCTACACCGTTGGCTTCTTAGGGCCGGCTTCTATGCAGAACGGCTGTTCGGGTACTTATCTAAAATCATCTTCAGCAGATGGCTCGTGTCGCTTGCTCCACTTTATTATCTTTCTCTTATTAAAACTTTTTTCTAAATGTACTCTTTCAAATAATCAATAGTGTATAATGTCAATAATTATAAAAATGGAGAATGCAAGTGAATGTATTAGTAATTGGTGCTGGTGGACGTGAATATTCTATTGGTATGGCACTAAAAAAAGATGAAAAAGTTGAAAGTCTATATTTTGCTCCAGGAAATGGTGCTACAGATGAGCTGGGAACAAATTTAGAGATTTCAGATTTTTCTGAATTGGCAGACTTCTGTGAAGCTAATAATGTAGGGCTTACAATTGTAGGTCCAGAAGCTCCATTGGTAGAGGGAATTGTTGACCTTTTTGAAGAGCGTGGACTTAAAATTTTTGGTCCTTCTGCACAAGCTGCACAGCTTGAAGGTTCAAAAATTTTCATGAAAAACTTCTTGGCACGTCACAATGTTCCAACGGCAAAATACATTGAAACAGATTCTATTGAAGCTGCATATAAATTCATTATGACTCTTGAAGCTCCCATTGTTGTAAAGGCAGACGGTCTTTGTGGTGGTAAAGGGGTAATTATTGCTCAGAACCATAATGAAGCAAAAAAAGCTGCTGGTGAGATGCTTTCAGGTAATTCATTTGGAGATGCTGGAACATCTATTGTAGTAGAAGAGTTTTTAGATGGTTATGAGCTTTCTGTGTTTGCCATTTGTGATGGTGAGGACTATGTTGTTCTTCCTGCTGCACAAGACCACAAAAGATTGCATAACGATGACCAAGGACCAAACACTGGTGGAATGGGTGCTTATGCTCCAACGCCTTTAGTAAACGATGAAATTTACAGAAAGTTAGATGAACGCGTTATTGTTCCTACTTTAGAGGGAATGAAAGCAGAGGGTATGCCATTTAAAGGGGTACTTTTTATTGGTGTCATGGTGGTAAACGATGAGCCAATTATCTTGGAATACAATGTACGTTTTGGAGACCCTGAGTGTGAAGAGCTTATGCCATTGTTAAAGTCATCTGTACTTGACCTTTTCTATAAAGGGGCAACTAATGACCTTAAAAATTTAGAGATTGAGTTTCATGACAAGTTTGCAGTTGGTGTGGTTATGGCATCTAAAGATTACCCTTACAAAAGTTCAGCTCCTGCTGAGATTATTGTAGATGAGATTGTTCACGATGAGATTTTTGCAGAACATGCACACATCTCTTACGCTGGTGTAAGCCGTGGTGATGACGGTAAACTCTATGCAACAGGTGGAAGAGTTCTTGTTTGTGTGGGTATCGGTGATAGCATTGCAGAAGCACAAAAACGTGCTTACATGTTAGTAGGTCAAGTACATTATGCTGGTAAACAGTGTCGTACCGATATAGCTTATCAAGTTTTAAATAAGTAAAATATAGATTGTTTGGAGATTAATGCGTAGTTTTTTAATAATACTTTTGTTTTCAGTGGTTCTTTTTGGAAAAGATACAGTTGAAGTTTTTGCAGAACAGGTAGAAGCGACAGAAGATTATATGACTGCGAGTGGAGATGTTGTTTTACTTTATGATGGGGCATTGCTTAAATCAGATAAGGCTACCTATGATAAAAATGCTTCTCTTCTAACACTGAGTGGTGGAGTTGAAGTTATTAGAGAGGGAGATAGTAAACTCTATTCAGAAAATTTAGAGATAGATACTAAAACAAAACAAATACAGTTTAAAAAGTTACTTATAACTACAAAAGATGATTTGTGGATAGATGCTACTGAGGCAAAAAAAAAGAACGAAACATATAAAATTGAAAATAGTCAGCTCTCTTCTTGTAATCCTAAGAATCCAGAATGGACCATTGAATTTGCAGAGGCAATGTACCATAAAGATAAAAATTATATGACCTTAAGTGATGCAAAGCTTACTTTTTTTGATATTCCAATTTTTTACTTTCCCTATCTTGCATTCCCAACTACTAATGAACGAACAAGTGGATTACTTTTTCCTTTGGTACAATTTTCAAAAACAGAAGGATTGGCTTATCAGCAACCAATTTTTTATGCTCCAACTGAAAATTTTGATATGGAATTTAATCCTCAAATACGTACAAACAGAGGTTTCGGTGGGCATATAACAACACGTTTTATTGACAGTGACCACTCTCAGGGTAAATTACGTTTGGGCTATTTTAAGAACTTTAAAGAGTATGCTAAAGAGAACAAGTTTAATCGTGAACATTTTGGGATGGAGTTTCTTTACAGTTCAACTGATTTTCTTCCTAAGTCTACATTTTTAGACAAGTATGAAAGTGGACTCTATGTTAATGCAACCTATTTAAATGATTTAGAGTACTTAAATTTACAAAAAGATTCAGCAAGTTCTTTAATCTCTTCCAATTTGGTTGAGTCTCGACTGAATGCTTTTATGTATGATGAAAAAGACTATTTGGGACTTTATGCCCGATATAACATCGACCTTAGTAAAAAAGATAATCATAGTACGATTCAAGATCTACCTACACTTCAATACCACAGTTTTATCTCTTATTTAATTTCAGATAAACTTTTTTATACCTTTGATGCTAGGGTACACAACTACACTCGCGTCAAAGGAAGTAGAGCATATCAGACTGAGTTCGATTTACCTATTACATTTTATGACTCATTTTTCAATGACTATTTAGATGTTGCCTATTCTGAAAATCTCTACTTAAGTAATGTGTTTTTTACAAATTTACAAGAGAAGAAAGATAACTATCGTTTCTATCGTAATTTTCATACTTTAGAAGTTTCATCAGATATAAGTAAGCAGTATGGAAGTGATGTTCATACGCTACATCCTTCAATTGTCTATACTAAACCCAGTTTTGAACGTGAAAAACCTGAAAACTATAAAAATTTGACAGCTGAACAGCAAGAACTTTTTGTAACTCAAACAGAGCGTGAAAACCTTTCAGTAGGATTGAGTCAATATTATTATGATTCTGAGTTAGATTTAAATCTTTTTCATCGTCTCGCTTTAACACAGTATCCTAATGCAGAGTTGAGTAAAGGTGATGTCAATAATGAGTTTGGATATACAATAGATACCTTAAATTTATATTCCAATCTTTTTTATTCATTAGATAAAAATAAACTTCACTCATTAACTACATCTCTTGGTTATACTAAAAGCAACTATGATATAATGTTAACACATTTTTATAATTATGATTTAGTTTCGGATCAAAAACAAACAAGTTTTCTTCATGCTTCACTAACACATACGTACAATCGTCATAACCAGTGGTATGTAAGCAACGATTTTGATTTTGAGAACTCTTTTAATCATCAATGGAATGTTGGTTGGGCACATAAACAGAACTGTTGGGGTGCAAAGTTAAGTTTTGGACAAGAGCAGATACCAAATATAGATACATCATTTAGAAATAGCATCGTATATTTTGAATTAAGTTTAAATCCACTTGGTGCAATTTCTAAAAATATTGAAAAAGAATTTTCTACACAAGGCAACAAATAGAATGAAAACAGAAGCAAAAGTCGGTCTTTTTATTACAATATCACTGTTTTTCCTTTTTGGATTACTGTCACAGTTGAGTAGTTTTGATAATTTATTTAAAAAATCTTACCCTATTGTCGCACAAATAGAGGATGGAACAGGATTAAAAGAGAAAGCAAAAGTTAAACTAAAAGGGGTTGACATTGGATATGTTGACCATGTTACATTGATTAAGAATGAAGTGCAAGCAAAACTTTTAATTGATGAAGGAGTAACTATTCCTACTGATTCAATCATTACAATTGCACAAGATTCTTTACTTGGTGGAAAGTTTCTAGATATTAATCCAGGGACTTCATCTACCATGATAACAGCCAATCAACTTTTGAGTAAAGAGGAGAAAGTTTCATCTATTGCCGATGCCTCTACTTCTGCTGATGAAGCTTTTAAAGAGATATCATTATTGGTTAAAGACCTAAGAGGCATTTTTAACAATGGTGGAAAGAGTGATATTCAAGAGACTCTCTCAAATTTACGTGAGTTTTCGGCACTGTTATCGTCTATCTCAACAGAAGACAATCAAACCATACATGAGATTATTACCAATGCAAATAATTCAATGCTTACAGCAAACAAGACTTTAGAGAAGTTTGCAAAGATGAGTGATGATATTACGTCAACCTCAAAAGAGTTTAGAAAGGTTGGTGGAAGCATCAATCAAGAGTTACCACAAATTATGGCAAGACTCGATAGCATTACTAAATATTTAGACTCAGTTTCATCGACTCTTGACAGTAAACTACCGTCTGCATTAGATAAGTTTGTAAAGTTAGAAGATAATCTAAATGATGTTGTCTCAACTAACAAAAAGAGCCTTTCAAGTGCGTTGACTTCAGTAGACAGTTTTTTTGCTGAGGGAACAGAGACCATTAAAAAAGTAGATGACTACTTAGATGGAATGATTAAGAGTGAACTTCATGTAGAGATGCGTGTTGACGATGTTTATGACGATGGTGGATACTCTAGAACACATCTTAACCTAGCACTTAAGCCAGACCCTAGTCGTTACTATTTAATTGGAATTAGAAGTGCTCCTTCATTTGAAGAAGATAAAGATTATAATAGAGGGTTCGCAGGAAATGAATCGCATAAAAGTGGAGAGTTTTTACTCTCAGCACAATATGGAAAACGATTTGATGATTTACTCTTTCGTTTAGGTATTTTAGATAATCAAGGGGGAGTCGGTGTTGACTACTTTGCGTTAAATGATACTTTAAAACTAACTGCAGATATTAGTGACTTTAATGCAGTTAATGATGTAAGGGGAACAAATCCTAACTTAACAGCAACAGTGCGATACCAGTTTTTTAAACATATTAATGCATACTTAAGTGGAAATAACTTACTTAATTCACGAGCTAATTCAGTATCTATGGGATTAGGTGTAAGTTTTGTTGACAACGATTTAAAAAACCTTTTAGGTACAGCTGCTTCAGCAGCACAATAGTAGGAAAAAATGACAACAAATAAAATTGTACCTTTATTTAAAAATAGAGAAGATGCAGCAGAACAGTTATTGGCTGAACTACCATCAAATATTTTTGCTTTAGACAATATTATTGTTTTAGGAATGAGTGAAGGTGGTGTCTATTTTGCTGATAAATTAGCAAAAAAATTAGGTGCTTCTATGGATATTCTTTTAACGGAAAGAATTTATTCTTTAATCAATCAAGATTTGACCATAGCTATTGTAGGTGAAACAGAAGAAGTAGTTATACACAGAGCATTAACCGAAGCTTTTGATATTCCAAAAGATTATATTTATAATGAAGCACAACGTAAATATAGTGATGAAATTTTAGGATATATACGAAAGTATCGAAATGGGGAACCGTTAGTTAGCTTAGAAGATAAATATGTGATTTTAACAGACGAGTGTGTCGAGACAGGACTTACCATGATGGCTGCTGTAAAAACAGCCATCTCTTTGGGGGCAAAAAATATTTTCATTGCAGTACCAGTTTTAGACAATGTTGTCTATGGAAACTTAGTACCAATATGTGACAATATTTTTTGTCCACATAAGATAGATGATTATATCTCTATTGAGTACTATTATGAGGACATTGAACCTTTTAATTTTGATGATATTGAACAGATAATGAAAGATAATAAATAACCTAGGAAAGAAGCAATAATGAGCGAACAAAATATTGTAGTTAGTTGTAATAATTTAGAAGAAAAATACCGATTTAATAAAGTAGCAAAGCAAGCAAGTGGAGCTGTGCTATATAGTTGTGGAGATGCTGTTCTTTTAGCAGCAATTGCTATTGACCCAAAACCAGTAGAAGAAGATTTTTTACCTTTAACGGTTCAGTATGTAGAGAAGTCGTATGCAGCAGCAAAAATCCCTGGAGGATTTATTAAGCGTGAGACTAAGCCAGGAGATTTTGAGACATTAACGTCTAGAATTATTGACCGTTCTATTAGACCTCTTTTTCCAAAAGGTTTTCACTACCCAGTAGTTTTGACTGTAACTGTACTTTCTGCCGATGCAGAAGTTGACATGCAAGTTGCAGCAATGCATGCAGCATCAGCAGCACTTTACACTTCTGATATTCCTGTAAGTCAAGCTGTAGCAGCTGTACGTCTTGGAAAGATTGATGATGAAGTATTGATTAACCCAACACTTGTTGAGCAAGAGGAGTCTACTCTTGATCTTTTAGTAGTGGGTTCAGGTTCAGATGTTCTGATGATTGAGATGTGTGTTCATGCTTCTGAAGATGAGACTACTCAGGCGACTAATGAGCTAGAAGAAGATGAACTCTTAGAGATTATTGACATTGCTCAAACAGCCATTGAACAAGCAACTTCAGAATATATTGAAGGTTTTAAATCGGCTAAAAAAGAGGAACTTGAAGTTGAGTTAGCTGAAGAGAAAGAAGATGCTGAACTCTATAAGTTTATTGAAGAGAACTATGCAGAAGCAGTCGCTTTAGCTGTTCAGTCAATGGCTAAGTCAGAGAGAAGTCAAGAGCTTAAGAAAGTTCGTCAAAGTATCATGGATGCATTAGAGGCTAAAGGTGAAGAGGCTGACAAAGAGCTGGTTTCTAAAATGTTAGAAGCTTACAAAAAATCTGTGGTTCGTTCACTCATTTTAGATAAATCAGTTCGTGCCGATGGCAGAGCATTAAATGAAGTACGTCCAATTGATATTGAGACAAATATTTTACCTTCTGTTCATGGCTCTTGTCTCTTTACTCGTGGGCAAACACAAGCTTTGGTTACTGCAACACTTGGCGACATGAAATCTGCACAATCTTATGATCTAATAGGTACTAAAAGTGCATTATATGAGACATTTATGGTTCACTACAACTTCCCTGGATTCTCAGTAGGTGAAGCAAAACCAGCAAGAGCTCCAGGTCGTAGAGAATTGGGTCATGGTAACCTTGGTAAACGTGGACTAGAGCCTACATTAAATTTAAAAAGAGATGGAACAGTACGTTTAGTTTCTGAAATTTTAGAGTCAAATGGTTCGTCGTCAATGGCGACCGTTTGTGGTGGTTCACTGGCACTTAAAGCAGCAGAGGTAGAGACTTCTAAACTTGTAGCTGGAATCGCAATGGGACTTGTAACCGATGGAACAAAACATTGTGTACTTTCAGACATTATGGGACTAGAAGACCATGATGGTGACATGGACTTTAAGATTACAGGTACAGCAGATGGTGTAACTGCAATGCAGATGGACATTAAACTGGGTGGAATTGAAGCAGAAGTTTTAAAAGATGCACTCTATCAAGCTAAAGAGGGACGTTTACATATTTTAAATATTATGGAAAAAGCGTTAGATGAGATGCAACCTAGTACAGCACTTCCTAGCTCTGTAACTTTTGATGTAGATGGAAGTCATGTTCCAGCAATCATTGGTAAGGGTGGTGGAACAATTCGTGAAATCATTGAAAAATACTCAGTAAGTATTGATATTGACCGTGACACTAATGCTGTAAAAATTACAGGTTCTTCAAAAGAAGATGTTGAGGGTGCAAAAGAGTTTATTGATGGTATTACCTCTGCTCCTGTTAAAAAACAGATGGTCTATGAAGTAAACAAGCAATACGCTGGTAAAGTTAAAAAGATTGTTGAATTTGGTCTTTTTGTTGAGATGCCAGATGGTTTTGATGCTCTTCTTCATATCTCTAAAGTAGCAAAAGAGAGAGTAAATAACCTTGGTGAGCGTTACACTGTTGGTGATGCTATTGACATTATTGTCATGGAGCAAAAAGGTAAAAAAGTGGAGCTTTGTACGCCTGCTTATATTCTTTAATTTACATGTTAATGGTCGGTGAACCGACCCTACGCATATTTGAATTTTTCTTCAAATATGCGTATTTTTAACTCATAAATTCTTCTTTTTTTTCTTTTCTTTTTTTTTCTCTCATCTTAATATTTATTTCATCTTATCTTAGATATAATCGCGTCGTTATTAAGAGTCTCAAGTAGGGAAACAGGTTGCATTTATGTGCTTGTTGGCACGTTTACGTGTTTACGCTATCCGAACGGATTTTGAACACAGTCTACGGGGACTTAAAGCCCATTAACTTAAGGATATTAAAATGAAAAAGTTTTTCTTACTTTTCTTAGCACTTAGTGCTGTTGCGTTTGCTGATGCAGACGGAGAATCTATGATTAAAGCATACTCAGTAGTTGCTGCTGGTGTTGGTCTTGGTCTTGCTGCTCTTGGTGGAGCTATTGGTATGGGTCATACTGCTGCTGCAACTATTGCTGGTACTGCACGTAACCCAGGTCTTGGTGGTAAACTAATGACTACAATGTTTATTGCTCTTGCGATGATTGAAGCACAAGTTATCTATACACTTGTTATTGCTCTTATTGCTCTTTACGCTAACCCATTCCTTGGATAGGTTTTAGTTTAAAGATTAGCTAAGCATAGGGTGGTATAATGCCACCCTAACTCCTCATATAGGTTTAGATAAGCCTTTTAATTTATCTATAAATGCACCAGTGGTGGAACGGTAGACACGCGGGCTTGAGGGGCTCGTGCCTCACGGCGTGGAAGTTCAAATCTTCTCTGGTGCACCACTTCTTTTTATACTAACTTCCAATTTTTTTTTAATTTATTAATCAAAACAACTTTTAACTATTTACTTTGTATGATACTTCTTAATAATAATCATTGTAATAAAGGTTAAAAAGTTAATGAAAAAGTATATACTATTTATTTTAATGTTTTCAACATTAGTCAGTGCAGATCTTCCAAAGGGTTTTATGTATGTTCAAGAAAAAATTCCAAGTATTGATTTAGATATGAGATATTACAGTGAAAATAATTTTGTAGGTAGAACTATAGATGGTTATTTAGCTCCTAAAGCAATTTTAACGACAGAGGCAACTCTTGCTTTACTTGTAGTTCAAAATGAGTTAAAAAAGTTTGGTATAGGGCTTAAAGTTTATGACGCTTATCGACCTCAAAAAGCAGTTAATCATTTTGTTCGTTGGAGTAAAGATTTAAAAGATATGAAGAGAAAAGAGTTGTATTATCCAACAGTAGAGAAAAAAAATCTTTTTGATGAAGGGTATATTGCCAAGAAGTCTGGGCACAGTAGAGGAAGTACTGTAGATTTAACATTGATTGATTTGGAGAGTAAAAAAGTATTAGATATGGGGTCAACTTTTGATTTTTTTGGAAAACCCTCATGGCTAAACTACCATAATATTACTATTGAGCAAAAAACAAATAGAATGTTACTTAATTTTGTAATGTTAAAATATGGGTTTAAATCGTATGCCCAAGAGTGGTGGCATTTTACTTTAAAGAATGAGCCTTTTAAAAAGAGCTATTTTAACTTTAACGTACAGTAGGGATAGGTCTCTGTACCTATCCATATTACACAGTTAAAAGAAATTTTTATTTTTTCTTAATCTCTTTATGTACAATGGTTGTTAGCCCAAGTAGTTTCCACCCTTGAAAACCAGAACGGTAGTAGTGCAGTTTACTTTTTGGGTAGTTGTATTTTAAAATTCCTTTGATAAAGTGTGCTGACTGTTCACACCAAACTCCGTTACAAAATACAGTTAACTCTTTTGCTTTTGAAAAATTCCATTTTCCATCAGAGTCAATACTCATACCAAGCAGTTTAAAAATAGTCTCTGCTCTCTCTTTACTTGCATTTTGCATAATAGGGAAAGGAATGTTGATGGCAGAGGGAATAGTCTCAAGTTCAAACCAACTTTTTAAACGTGCATCAATAATTACACCTGTACTATTTTTAACTTGATTTTCCATAAATTGTAAAATTTCAAGCTCTTCAAAATTATTGATTTCTGGGTCTATCTTTGTCGGTTGAATACAAAATGGAGGACAAGGACGAGATGTTTTTGTGTAGTCATCGGTTAATCTATTGTTGACATCTTGAATTCTCTCAACTTTAATTGTTTTACCTGAATCAGAAGTATAGACAAAAGGTATCTCTTTTGTTATTCTTACACTAAAAGTTTCGGCTAAGATATAAGAAGTAATAAAAGGTAATAATAATAATTTTTTCATGCTGCTTTCTTTGTATATTAAATTTTTATAATTAGTTAGGTATGCGTAACTTTTGTCCTATGTAAATACGGTCAGGTCTAGTTACTTCAGGATTAGCTTGATAAATCTTTTTAAAATCAGATGTATTTCCATAGGCTCTAAGAGAAATTTTTCCTAGAGTATCACCTGCTCGTACTACAATAACTCTCATCTCATTTTGTCGAGTAGCAACCTCTTTTGTAATATTTGTTGTATAGGTAGTGCTAGTTTCGCTACTGCCTTCATTGATTACACTACTAATTTGGTCTGAAAGTTGACTAAGTGCATCAAGTCCTGAGCTATTTTGAACATTGACTTTATTATAAACATCAATTTGTTTTTTACTATTCTCAAAGTGTGTCTCTTCATCAATACTTAACTTTTCAAGCTCTTTTACTAAATCTTTAGAGACTGAATCAACATCTGTATTAGAAAGTTCATTTATAAGAGCAAGATCATTTTTTTCTGCCATAGGTGTTGTATCGGTATTTTGTATAGTCTTTTTTTGATTCATTTGTTCCATAACTGCTGCAACAATAGCAGCAACTTCATCTGGTGACATTTTTGCAGAAGGTATATTTTTTTGAATTTCATTTTTTACACTATTCTGTAAAGTAGTAGTCGTTGTATTTTTAGTCTCAACTTTTTTTGTTTCTTGAGGAGTTGGTTTATCTTCTTGCTCTTCTTGAATACTTAGTGGAAGGGAATCTTCAGTAGATACTTTTAGAGAGTTATCTATCGTATTCATTTTTTTATATCCAAAATAACCTCCAATAAGTAAAGCAACTAAAAGAAGAAGAGCAATGAGTTTATTCATTATTCCACCTTCTTCTTCCTCTTCAGCACTTATCTCTGCTCCTTCAGTTTCTTGACGATAGTAGTCATTGTATTCTTGTTGATTATATTGATCTTTGTTTAACATGCTTTCTCCTTTGATGAGTTAATAGCCAATTTATTTTGGAACAATGGTGGTTAATCCTAAAATTTGCCAATATTGCATTCCTCCACGATAATATAACATTTTTGATTTTGGATATCCCAATTTCAATAAGTTCTTTATCGCATGTACTCCTTGTTGACACCATGGTCCATTATCGAAAACTAGTAACATATGTGCTTGGCTAAAATCCCAATCTTTGCCATTTTTTGTTACACCTAGAAGTTCAAATATTTTTTCGATGTATTGATTGTTTGCTTTAGATGCTAGAATGGAAAAAGGAATATTTGTAGAAGCAGGGATTGTTCCTTCTTTATTCCATTTTGGCATTCTAGCATCTAAAAGTATGCCTGTATCTTTTGCAACTTTATTTTTTAAAAAATCAAGCACATCCAGTTCACTTACCGTTTCAATTCCTTTAATGGGTTGAAAGGGTTGAATGGTAAATGGAGGAGCAGGTCTTGAAGTTTTTGTATAAGAGTTTGCAAGTTTATGTTTAGTATCTTGAATCCTTTGAATTCTTACTGGTTTCCCGTCAACATCAACATCAACATGAGAAAGTCCTTCAACAATATTGACCTCAGTTGCACTTAAATGTGAAAAGATTAGTGACAGAGCCAACATTTTCATATGAAAAGATTGTTTTTTAATCATAATAAGTCCCCCGTTAGTATATTTTATTTTATCTTAACTTTTCTTAGTTAATTATGAACTCTTTGTAAAATTTAAATTATATATGTTATTATTTGCTAAGAATAATAGATAAAGATGAAGAGGAAATCAAATTTGAGAAATACAATAGGGTTGGGTGTTGCAGGAAATTTTGCACATCATTTAGAACAAGCAGGTGAGTTGAAAGACTTTGAAAATGTAGTAACAAAAGAGGAAAATGCCCCAAAAGGAATTTTTCCTTTCTATCTGCCGAACTCCAAAAGTTTTTTGGGTCTTTATCCTATTGGTCATGAGAAGTTAGAGCTACCTACTTATGAAGCAAATGCACAAGTAGAGCCTGAAGTTGCTATTTTATTTGACATAGAGTATACCGATGCATTTGAAGTGGCAAGTTTGACTGCCAAAAAATTTACAGCTTTTAATGACTGTACGATTAGAAAAGAGGGTGCAAAAAAGATTTCTGAGAAAAAGTCTTGGTGTGCCAACTCAAAAGGTATGGCAAATGAGTGGATAGCAATTGATAAGTTTGAAGAGGGTGGTGTCATGGACAATTTTCATCTCTGTTCTTTTGTTAAGCGTGATGGGACACTGCATCCTTATGGTGTAGATGCTCCACTTTTAGGTTACAGTTACTTCTATCAAAAATTACAAAACTGGCTTATTGAAAAGATGAATGAACAAAAAGATTTTGGACCACTTGAAGATATTGCTGAACATTTAAAAGCGACAAATTATCCAAAACAGGCATTGGTTTCCATTGGTGCTACGGCTTATGCTGAGTTTGGTGAAAACAACTATTTGCAAAGTAAAGATGAGATTTTTGTAGTGGTTTATGACAAAAGAAAAGGCTCGACAGGTATTGAACCAGCTGAAGACAAAGTTATATTGCACCAAATTGTGCAATAGTAATGAAAAGAAGACTTAAGTAAGTCTTCTTCCCCATTTAAAATAGCGTCTGTACTCTCGTAGTGGAGAGATAACAATGCGTTTGTGAAATTTACTCGCATGAATAAACTTTCCTTTTCCAAGGTAAATCCCTACATGGTTAACCCCTTTATGGTCTTTAGAGTTAAAGAAAATAAGGTCACCTTTTTTTAGGTTCTTCTTGCTAATCTTTTTCCCAACTTCTGCTTGTTTCCACGAGTTTCTAGGAATATCAATTCCGTTAAGTTCAAAAACCTCTTTTGTAAATCCAGAACAGTCGTAAGCATAAGGACCATTTCCTCCCCAGACGTACTTTTTCCCTAGTTTTGACTTTGCTATAGATTCAATATCGAATTTTGCAAATTTCTTGTTGTACCCAGGGTCTTTGGCATTAAGTGTCAATGTAGCTGAGCAGAGTGCTAAAAAAATTAAAAATTTCTTTTTAAAAAACATAAAAATCCTTTATTCAAAAAAAGTCAAGAATTATACAATTAAAAACTTTATTTAATATTTATTTTAGATTAAAATTAAACAAATTTAAATATTTATGTTAAAAAGTCTATAGTTTATTAATATAGGCACAATTAACGCTAATTGTGTATAATGACAAAAAAATTTTTTGGATAGTAAAATGACATTAATTGAAAAAGTAAAAAATAGAGTAAGATTAACACAAGAGGAGGGTGAAGCCCTCTATGAGCTTGATTTGTTTACCTTGGGTGAGTTAGCCGATGAGATTCGTCAAGAGAAATTTGGTAAAAAGTCTTACTTTAATATTAACCGTCATATTAATCCCACAAATGTCTGTGCTGACATCTGTAAGTTTTGTGCTTACTCTGCCAGTAGAAAGAACCCCAACCAATACACCATGAGTCATGAACAGATTTTAGAGATTGCGACTAATTCTATTGAAAAAGGAGCTAAAGAGCTTCATATTGTCTCTGCACACAATCCTAATGATGGGGTAGAGTGGTACATGGGAGCATTCAGAAAGATTCGTGAAAAGTTTCCAAATGTACACATCAAGTCCATGACAGCTGCTGAGATTGACTTTTTACACCGTGAATACGGTTTGAGTTATGACGAAGTAATAGACCAGATGATAGAGAGTGGTGTAGACTCCATGCCAGGTGGTGGAGCAGAGATTTTTGATGAAGAGGTACGAGAATATTTATGTAAAGGGAAAGTAACTTCAGAGCAGTGGCTAGAGATTCATGAGAAGTGGCACAAGAGAGGAAAAGAGTCAAATGCAACCATGCTCTTTGGACATGTGGAAAGCAGAGCAAACAGAGTTGACCACATTATTCGTTTACGAGACCTACAAGATAAAACAGGTGGATTTAATGCGTTCATTCCTCTTGTTTACCAAAGAGACAACAACTTTTTAAATGTAAAAGAGTACCCAACAGGTCAAGAGGTGCTTAAGACTTATGCTATTTCAAGAATACTCTTAGACAATATTCCCAACATCAAAGCCTACTGGGCAACGTCAACCATTAACCTTGCCCTCATTGCCCAAGAGTTCGGAGCAAATGATTTAGATGGAACAATAGAAAAAGAAGCAATCCAGTCAGCAGCAGGAGCAAAAAGCTCAAACGGCATGGAGCTAGAAGAGTTCATTGCCCTCATTAAAAACTCAGGCTTTATTCCTGTGGAGAGAGACAGTTTATATAATGAGTTAGTGGTGCATGAATAAAACCTACTACCCCTACCAAGAGTTCAAACAAGACCTCAAAACCTTAACCCAAAAAATAGACCAAAGCTTTGATACGCTCATTCCTATCTCTCGTGGTGGGCTTTCTATGGGGCAGATGTTGGGGGAGTTTTATGACATTCGTGAGGTTTATGCCATCAATACTATTGGGTATGAAGATACGCAAAAGCTAGATGAGGTTAGGGTGTTTCATGTTCCTGATTTGTTGAAGGCTCAAAAAGTGTTGATAGTTGATGACATTGTAGACAGTGGAGAGACATTGGTGGAAGTTTTGAAAGTTTTAAAAGAGGCTTACCCTAAGGTTGAGTTTTTAACAGCTTCTATTTTTTATAAACCAACAGCTATAATAGAGCCAACATGGTGGGTGAAAGAGCCACAAGGTTGGATAGAATTTTTTTGGTCGGAGGATTTAAAGTAATGCAAGTTTTAAAATTTTTGTTGGGAATTATGCTCGTACAAATTGTTACAGGAGTTCTCATCTACCTCTCTCCGAGTAGTTTAGATGAGATGTCACTGTTACGTTTGGTAGTACCACTCTTTTTCATGGCACTCATGGTAGCCTTTTGGTTCTCTTCTCTCTCTGCACATTTTATGAAAGATACCGAACACAAAATGAGTAGCAAGTTTGCAAAAGAGCGAGAAGAGTTACGCGTAAAAGCAGAACGAGCAAAGACAAGAGTGGTAAAACAAGCCCAAAAAGACATTGCAAAAGAGGCAAAGATAACTCATGCAAAGGCAAACTTTAAAGTGGGTGCATCATTTGCAGGTGTCATGGGTGTGGGTGCGTTGTTTATTTTTGCACAAATGGTGACAGCAGGACTTTTAACTCTAACAGCTGCTGGTGGAGCGATGGGTGGTTACTACTACAGAGGGAAACGTCTTGAAAATAAGAAGTATAAAGAGTTAGAGGTTATTGACACAAAGGTCATTGAAAAATGACTGTAGGGACAGACCCCTGTGTCTGTCCGTTGATGGCATATTTTTTACGAGTGATTCTCCACAGTAGGGGGAACAATGTTTCCTGATGCTTGCATACTTAATGCTTCAGGATATTTTTTATAATGCTCTCTTACGGCATTGGCTAACTTCTTTTTTGTCTCTTCTTCTACAGGAGTTGGCATCTCTTTTGGTAGGGCTTCGAGTAGGGCAGTTACTAACTCATCTTGTGGTTTGGGCATCTTCTCCACCCACGAAGCCAAAAGTTCACGATTAACATGAGAAGGTATTGACCCCATAATGCCTACATCGTTCTGTTCATGTACCAAAAGTCCAGAAGTTGTACCTCTGTCAAGGGTTAGAACTTGGAAAAGGTAAAGTGTATGGTAGTCAATTTGCTTTTCTTTCTTCTCTTGTGTGTAGGAGATATAGTGTTGTAAGGCTTGAACGGTAATGCCAATGTAGGTATCTATAACTTTTTTGGCAAATTGTTTTACATAGGCTCTGTCAGATTCAAAGTTACCTGTGTTGAAATTTTCTAGGTAAAAATGACTTACTCCTCTTGTGCGTTTAAGAACTGGAATGTTAAAGTAACGCTCACCTTGTGCTAGACCCTCTTCAATGAACACTTCACCTGCTGCTTTGTCCAACATCATGTCAAAGGTTTTTTTGGAAACATTGTCAGGAAGTAGAGAAGGGTTAAGGTCTGCCATGAGCCTCCAGTAGCCTTTTCCATTTCTCATTTGTGTCCAAGAGAAGTGTAAATGCATAGATGGAGCATGAGGATTTTTAGGATGGATAATAGAGGAAATAGCCGTGGCTGAACTTAGCCTTTTTGTCTTGTCGTCATCGTAATGTACTTGTGAAATGTTGACTGACCCACGGTTAAAGACGGTCTCATCTCTGGCTTCAAAACGAACGCCTCCACCATGAAGACCTTCGTCTCGTAGCCACTCTACAGCTTCGC
>Ga0256844_10000283_pt1 | contig 19683 bp, 20 predicted proteins | sample MusselsmetaG_FD_189100 | JGI IMG/M metagenome (GOLD analysis project Ga0256844, IMG submission 189100) | Mussel associated microbial communities from hydrothermal vent at the East Pacific Rise, Pacific Ocean - Mussels | ecosystem: Host-associated > Mollusca > Shell > Unclassified ... | reverse complement strand
TGCCACCATGTTTTGGTATGGTGAAAAAGTACACGGTTCAGTTTATAGCTGTACCACTGTAGATTGGTAATGAAGTAGTACCCCATCGCTAAGATAAAAAGTGCGTAAAAAAGTGAATTGATAAGTTGTAACATGGATTAGCCTTTAGAGTGTTCTGTGCATTGTTCTGTAATAGTTTGAGCTATAAAGTCTTTATGTTGTAAAAAGAAGAAGTGATCACCATCTAGTGGATAGAACTCCGAGTTTGCTATGAGTCCTGCTATCTTCTCACCCGTGTAAAGTGGTGTAGCTGTATCTTCCTTACCCCAAAAACAAAGTGCTTTAGAGTTAGACTTAGCAAATGAGTCTTCAAAGTCCTCATCTACTACATTTTTAAAAGTCTCATACATCTCATGGCTCATATTTTCTACATCTTTACTCTTAAACATATCACGTATAAAAGTCATGCCTAGTGGCTTTAAAAATTTCACCGTAGCGATTTTAAGTTTGATAGACCATGGCTTTTCTGTCACTACTCCTGCACTCGATAGGAGTACCAAACAAGGTGTGTTAAGCAGTGTAGATACTTTACCACCAAACGAGTGTCCCATCGCTATGGTAGGTGTGGCCTCTAAAGTATCTAAAAAAAGTTGCACTATGTGCGCGTAGTCTTCTGTAGTCAGTACCATATCATTGTTAGACTTACCAAAGCCTGGCATGTCTAGGTAGATATGTTTATACTCGGGCAGTGTTTTACCAAAGGCCTGTTTCATTATCTCTTTGTTACTTCCCCAGCCATGCAGTACGAGAAGTACCTTCTCTTGGCTTGGGTTTGCTAGCGCATACGCGAGATTAAATGTATTGTCTTTATAACTTACTGCTTTTGATGCCATAGTACTCTCTTAAAAATTTAACTTTTGTGACTTGTCGAAACCATAGATATCGGGGAAGAGCTTTAATGCTCCCACTTCATCAACATAAGCGGTATAGTAAGCTGTATGTACTTGTAGCTTTTTGTTAAGTATTAGGTGTCTTGTTTTCATAGAATCATACCAACTATGTACAGTAGGAAGTGTTTTCTCTGTGTAGTTTGTTGTGATGTGATTGAGCAATGCTTTAGGTTTACCTAGTCTTACACAGCCATGAGAAAATGCTCTTGTTTTTCTTTTGAAGAGAGATTTTGATTGTGTGTCATGCATATAAACAGCATGTCTGTTAGGGAATATAAATTTCACACGTCCTAAACCATTTTTAAGTGATGGCACTTGTATTAGCTTGTAAGGGATATAGCCCTTACCATCTTTAGGATACTTAGACCAATCTACAGAAGCAGGATTAACTTTAGGTGAACGTAAATCATAAGACTCTTTGTGAAGTTCCATACCTTTTGCTTTTACCCAGCCTGGATTTATTTTAATTTTAGCAATATATGATTTTCTCATAATCGAATCAGGTACATTCCATTGTGGATTAATTTCTACATAGGTAAGACGTTCAGAAAAGACAGGTGTTTGCATATTTGTTTTACCGACAATCACCGAAAATTTCATAGCTGTTTTCCCATTTTCTATCACACGTACTTTATATTCTGGTATATTAATGAGTGCGTAGTTTGTACCTGTCTCTGTTTTCATTAGCTTCGTTCTTTCTATATTTAGACGAATTTTTCTTAGCTGTGCTTGTGTAATGTTACTATCAGACGATTTAAAAGCTTTATATTTCCCCATAAGTGCTTTAAACTGTGGTGTTTTAGGTGCATAAGGCTCTAATATTTGCATAATTGTTTGCCCTGCCCTCAACTTCATCGTAATATTTGATTCTTTGACTTCTTCTTGATAGGTTTCAAAGTATGTGTCTATCTCATTTGCTCTTTTAGCACGTTGTATCATCTTAAAACTTTTAAGATCTATACACCCATTGGCAAGGTTATTCGCATACGATACAAGTAGCTTAGTCATAAGTTTAGAATTTTTATTTGATTTTACATTTTGATAAAGTGCTTGTTGATTACAAATAGACATATATTTATCTTTTTCAAGTATCTCTAGAAACTCACTCTTTTGAGATGACTTCCATCCCTCTTTATCTGGGCCAAATAAGTCCCCACATCCTGTCAATAAAATAGCAAATGCTAGTGTTAATAAAATTTTGATTTTCATACTATCTTTCCCCTAAGATTTTTAAAACAGCTATACGCAGATGAAAAAGCCCACTGGAAGTTATAACCTCCCAATCTACCTGTGACATCTAGTACTTCTCCCAAAAAGTATAACCCTTCCTCTTTTTTACTCATCATAGTTGTAGCATCCACTTCATCTGTAGATACCCCACCTTTAGTAACTTCTGCTTTAGTGTAGCCAAAAGTGCCTGCTGGTGCGAAAGTATAATGATTTAACAACTGAAGTTTGTCCAATTCTGCAGAGGTTATTTGATAGAAGGGTTTATCTTCTAGCTCTAATTGTACCAAAAATGCCTTAGTGATGCGTTTTGCTAAGGGGAGTAAAGAACTTATCTGCTTTTTTGAACCTTCTATTCCCTTCCAGGAAAAAGAAGGAAGAAAGTCTATTTCCACGATTCCTTTTTCCCAGTAAAGTGAAGCATCAAGCACAGCAGGGCCAGAGAGTCCTTTATGTGTGAAGAGTAATGAACCTTCGCATACGGTACAACCTACAGTCATTTTAACATCGCTAGACGCACCTGAGAGTTCTTTAAAAAAGAACTGCTCTTTTTGTACAGTAAACCCTACGAGTGCTGGTGCTGTTTTAACGATGCTATGTCCAAAACCTTGGGCTATTTCATACCCTATAGCACTTGCACCTATACGAGGAAAGCTAAGTCCTCCAGAAGCTACGACTACATACTTTGAAGTCAAAGTTCTTTTGTCTGTTTGGACACTAAAAAAGTCATCACGTTTGCTTACAGTCACTACTTTTTCATCTAAAAGTACTTTTTGTTTTTTAACTTCTTTAGAAAAAATATCTACTAACTCTTTAGCTGAGTTTTTACAAAAGTACTGTGTCTCTTTACGTAGTACAGGTGTAAGTCTTTGTCTCTCTAGCCAAGTTAGCAGTGCATTCTCATCAAAGGCTCTCAAGGCTGGTTGCACAAAATGTGCATCTGCTAGAAAATACTCTGCACCCATTTGTGTGTTTGTAATGTTACATTTTCCCCCACCAGATATGAGTAGCTTTGCTGCTATTTTAGGATTTGATTCTATGATGCAAACTGTGTTCTTAGGAAGCAAAGAAGCCAGCATCAATGCACTTGCCCCTCCCCCTATAATAATAATATCGTTATTCATAACGTGTATTATATCTTACTTGCTTATAGACTACACAAATAATGCACAGAAGTATTTGTATAATATTTAATTATATTACTTATAAAAAGGTTTATTATGACTAAACTTGTTACTCTATTTTTCCTCATTGTTGGTATTAGTACTGTTACCTATCCTGCAGAAAAATATGATACCACTGCCTTTCGTACTGTCACAAAGCTCTGCACCTCTTGTCATGGAACACCTTTCTATATGGCAAAGCAAATAGACGATGATGACTGGGAATTCTATTTTAATACACTTGGAAAATTGGAAAAAATACACAAAGGAAAGACTAAAGCTTTAGCCAGTTTTAAACATGGTACCTTTAAGCGTCGTAAGAAACGTCTCTTAAAGTTTTTTATCGCCAATTCTAAATTCTCAGGTGCAGTCAATGGATGTGATGCAAACTTCTGTGGGACAAACCACTAAAAGTTGTTACTATTTTATTTCTCTCTAATAATTATTTTGATATGATAAAATATTAAATGATTATTAGGAAGTGTACATGTATAGATTTACCTTGTCCCTTAGCATACTACTTACACTCTCTTCTGCAAATATATTTACCATTACCGATAGGCATGGTAAAGTTGTCCATAGTAAAAATATACAACATAGTCAAAATGACTACTTAGCCCAAAATGCTACAGAGTACTCTTTTCAAGCCATTTATGATGAACTACATCGTGCCCAAAACTTGGCACGAAGAGCTGAAGTAGCAAGACAACATGCCTTACGTATAGCCCAAGCAAAAGCCAATGCCAAACAACAAGGTAAAACATATACACTCACGAAAGTAGATAAAAAACAACTCTTAGAAGATGCCCAGTACTTTAAAGGTGGGAAGTATGTCTGGGGTGGCACTACGCCTCAAGGTTTTGACTGTTCAGGCTATGTACAATACCTTTACAAAAAACACCATATAAACTTACCTCGTACTGCGTGGGCACAGTCTAAAAAAGGTTATGATATACCCAAAGAGAACCTACAAAAAGGTGACCTACTCTTCTTCCTTACTGACAAAAAACGTGGTATACCTGTAACCCATGTAGGGATTTATCTTGGTAATGGTAAATTCATCCATGCAGCATCTAAAAAGAAGGGGATTATAATCTCTCCTATATTTAGTGGCTATTATGCTGGCAAATTTGTCTCTGCTAAAAGAGTCTTGCAAAAACGTTCCTAAAGTCTTTGCAACTTCTTCAGCCCTTCTTTTACTAAAGAACTTGTATCTCCTGAGGCACCTGAAAGTGCCTTTTGAATAGCGTCTTTTTTAAATCCTAAACTCTCTAATGCCATGACAGCTTCACCCAATGCTCCAGAGTTTGCACTTTCCTCATTTCCATCTACAATAAAGTCTGCAAGTTCTACCAATATACGACTCGCGGCCTTTGGTCCTATGCCTGGTACTCGTTTGAGCATACTTACATCTTTTGAAGCCACAACTTTTGCAAAAGTACTTGGTGTAAATGTAGAACAAATAGCAAGCCCTACTTTAGGACCTACACCATTTATTTTAAGTACAGTATCAAACATCTTTTTTTCATTGGTATCCATAAAACCAAACAAAAGGTTGGCATCTTCTCGTATGACCTGTGTTACAAAAAGTTTTACTTTTTGCTCTTCTATACTGTTTGAAGTGTTGATAGACACATGTACTTCATATATAAGTCCGTTAACATTTATATGTACAAATGTGGGTTCTTTCCTCTCCACAGTTCCTTCTATACCTACTATCATTAGCTATTCTCCATTCATAATTTGTCACAGTATATCAAGAGTTTTCCATACAAAGTAAAAATATTGCATATTGACATATTTTTCTTTTATATTAACATTACGATACAATACCATTAATTTAAAATCAAATGAGTATTATGAGACTTAAATCTATTTTTACTAACAGCTTCAGTATACTAATATCTCGTATTACTGGTCTTGGCCGTGATGTGCTTATGGCTTCTGCCTTAGGTGCTTCCGTCTGGTCAGATATGTTTTTTGTTGCCTTTAAACTACCCAATCTATTTCGGCGTATCTTTGCTGAAGGTGCCTTTACCCAAGCATTTATGCCATCTTTTATAGCATCTAAGCACAAAGGTGTTTTTGCCACTGCTATCTTTTTACGTTTTTTTCTTTTCCTCATAGCATTTTCACTCATTATTACCCTATTTCCAGAGCCTATTACCAAACTCTTGGCATGGGGATGGAGCGCTGAACTTATAGCCAATACTTCACCACTTACCGCTATAAACTTTTGGTATCTTGACCTTATCTTTATTGTTACATTTTTAGCCACGCTTCTACAATATAAAGAACACTTTGCTACCACTGCCCTGTCAACAGTCTTATTAAATATTGCTATGATAAGTGCACTTTGGCTTTATATGAAAGAAGATCCAAAGACAGTTGCCTATGCACTAAGCTTTGCAGTACTCATAGGAGGAGTGCTTCAAGTTTTAGTACACCTCATAGCACTAAATACATTTAACTTACACAAAATACTACTAGGCGGATGGAAGTATAGAAAACAGAAAGATGTACAAGATGAAAAAAAGCATTTTAATTCACTTTTTTTACCAGGTATTTTAGGTAATTCTACTCCCCAAATATCTGCTTTTATCGATACTATTTTAGCAACCTTTTTACTCACAGGTTCTGTTTCATACCTATTTTATGCCAATCGTATTTTTCAACTTCCTCTTGCCATTATAGCCATAGCAACAGCTACTGTACTTTTTCCTTCTGTTTCAAAAGCATTAAGAAATGGACAAGAAAAGGAAGCCTATGCTAACCTAGATAAAGCCTTTTGGCTCTTGACCTTCTTACTAGGTGCCTCTATGTTAGGTGGTGTTTTACTTGCCGAACCCATCGTATGGTTGCTTTTTGAAAGAGGTAAGTTTACTCTCGTACAAACCCAAGAGACTGTTTTGGTTTTACAAATGTATATGCTAGGACTGTTACCTTTTGGTTTAGCAAAACTTTTTTCACTCTTTCTTTATGCATCACATCGCCATAAAAAAGCTGCCAAAATTGCAGTATATTCACTTATCACTTCTGTTATTTCTTCACTCATATTTATGCAAATCATGGGAGCTTCAGGGTTAGCACTAGCAGGGAGTATTGGTGGTTGGGTACTATTTATATTTACAGTGAAAGAAGTCGGCATAGATAAGTTTATTCATATTGTACAGTCTAGAAAAAGTATCTATTTCATACTCTTCATCATTTTCTTTACACTTATTCTTTATTCTCTAAATATACTGCTTCTTGGGTACATTCGCTAAGATAATCTTTGTTTAGTACCTGTGTTTCATAGTAACTCTCAGATGCCATAAAATATTTATTGTCAATATGGGTATTACCTAGCAACTCTTTATATTTTTCTTCTACTTCTGTTCTTGATTGTGCATACGCTATTTTTCCAGTTGATACATAACCTATGATGTTGTTCTCATCATCTAGTTTTGCCTGCACATACGAGAGGGTCCAAAAAAATGATCCATCTTTACAAAGATGCTTCACATAGCCTCTCCAAATCTTTTTTGCTTTAATAATCTTCCACATTGCCTTAAAGACACCCCGTGGCATATCAGGATGTCGTACGATCTTATGTGAAGAGCCTATAAGTTCTAGTTCACAAAATCCTGTGAGCGCTTGGTATCTACGATTTGTGTAGACCAATACACCTTCCATATCTGTCTCAGAAATAAATATACTTTTATCATACACTTTTATTTCTTTTCTTGAGGGTGTCGCCTGCACAATTCTTGTTTGTGTGAGCATATTCGTAATGACTCTCCGTAATTTTGTCATAGTATTCCCTATTTTTATTGGCAAATAAGTAGAACTCTTTTACCTCGCACTTTATTAAACATTTGTAAAATATAATGCACTTTTTATATGGGGTGAGTATAGGCTAAATATGTCAAAATAATGTCAAACAAAAAGCCTAACAAGATTTTAGCTATAATTTCATCTATATAAATATATTTAAAGGTCACTCTTCCCATGCATATCTATGACAGCGTACAAAAAAGAAAACTTCATTTTAAACCCATACACCTAGGCAAAGCAAGTATCTATGTATGTGGACCTACGGTTTATGATGATGCTCATTTAGGTCATGCACGAAGCTCCTTAGCCTTTGACTTACTCTCACGCACCTTAAAAGCCTTAGATTATGAAGTGACTATGGGAAAAAACTTTACCGATATTGATGATAAAATCATCAAAAAAGTAGAAGCCTCAGGAAAGAGTATGGAAGAGATAACCTCTTTTTACATAGACCGTTACCTGGAAGAGATGGAAGCTCTTGGTGTACAACGTGCCAACATAGAACCTAAAGCCACAGAATCTCTTGAAGCCATAGAGGCTATGATACAAAAGCTCATGGATAAAGACATTGCCTATGTCATCTCCACGGGTGATGTATATTTTGATACATCAAAAGACTCTGCCTATGGAAATATCTCTGGGCGTGTGGCAGAAGATGAAGACGCACAAAGTCGTGTAGCACACACCTCTGAAAAAAGAAACCCAAAAGACTTTGCCCTATGGAAAGCTTGTAAATCCCAAGGCGATATCTGTTTTGACACAAATTTCTCTCGTGGTCGTCCAGGCTGGCACATAGAGTGTTCTGCCATGATAGAAAAACATTTCATAGGTAATAATGAATATAGCATTGACATCCATGGAGGAGGTGCTGACTTACTCTTTCCTCATCATGAAAATGAAGCGGCACAAAGTCGCTGTGCCACAGGACATGAACTCTCTAAGTACTGGATGCACAATGGTTTTGTACAAATCGATGGAGAGAAAATGTCTAAGTCACTAGGCAATAGTTTCTTTTTGAAAGATGCACTAAAAATTTATGATGGCGAAGTACTACGATACTACCTAAACTCTGTACACTACAGAAATGACTTTAACTTTTCTGAAGAAGAGCTACAAACAAACAAAAAAAGACTAGATAAGCTCTATAGACTTAAAAAAAGAGTAAGCCCTGGTAAACCCTCAACTGTCAATAAAGTACTCAAAAAATCCCTACTAGATGCGATGAGTGATGACTTGAACATTTCTGTCGCTCTTGCCATCATAGATGAAATGATTGCAAGCACTAATGATACAATTGATGCAAATCCAAAAGACAAAGGAATGAAAAAAGAAACCTTAGCAAATATAGCATTCATCGATGCATTATTAGGTTTTGGAGGGAAAGAACCTTTTTCATACTTTCAAATAGGTGTAGATGAAGAACTTAAAGCAAATATAGAAGCATTGGTGGCTGAGCGTATCGAAGCCAAAAAGAACAAAAATTTTGAACGTTCAGATACTATTCGCGATAAACTTAGTGATCTTGGTATTTCCATTATGGACAGTGCAGAAGGTACACTTTGGGAAAAAGCATAAAATGAAATCTCTCTTTAAGCAGTATCTACCCTACCTAGTAGGTTATAAACGTCAATTTATTTTTGCCATACTTGGTATGATTGCTGTAGCCATTGGAACTATGGGAACAGCCAAAATCATACAGCCTTTACTTGATGAAGTTTTTATCGCCAAAAACTCTGATGCACTAATTACTGTACCACTATTACTTGTATTAGTCTTTAGTATGAAAGGGGTTGGACAATATATACAAACCTATTACATGTCATATATTGGGTTAGACGTAGTAAAAAAACTACGAAATAATCTTGTAAAACACCTCACTTATCAAGATATATCTTTTTTTCAAACCATGCACACAGGGGAGATACTCTCACGTATTACCAATGACATAGGACGTATACAAACCGTGGTAACCACTATGATACCAAATCTTATACGCGAAGCCTTGACCATCGTTGCCTTAGTAGGGTATGTCATGTATCAAAGTCCTAAACTTGCATTTTATTTTCTCATTATTATGCCTTTGGCACTTTACCCTCTAAGCAGATTAGCTAAAAAAATGAAAAAATACTCTAAACTTTCACAAGAGAGTACTTCTACTATGACTGCGCGTTTAGGAGAGATATTTTCTAACATTGAAGTAATTAAGTCTAACTCTACACAAAAACTAGAAAGTATCAAATTTGAAAAAGAAAATCAAAATGTTTTTGTTTATTTATTGGAACAAGTCAAAGTCAATGCCCTAACCTCACCTATCATGGAGATTCTTGGCTCTATTGCTATTGGTCTTGTCATTTATATTGGGTCTACAGAGATTATAGAAGGTCGTATGAGTTCTGGTGCCTTTGTCTCTTTTGCTGCAGCTTTATTTATGTTATATACTCCTATTAAACGTATCTCCAAACTCTATAACCAAGCTCAAGATGCAGTCGTAGCCAATGAACGTATGTTTGAACTTTTAGATAAACAAGCAACTGTGGTATCAGGCAATATAGAACTTAGAGAAGATATAGAAACTATTATTTTCAATAATATTTCTTTAAAGTATGGTGATACATCTGCTTTAAAAAACATATCTTTAAAAGTAAAAAAAGGACAATCAATAGCTCTCGTAGGAGATTCTGGTGCAGGTAAATCTTCATTGGTTAATCTTCTTGTACGTTTTTACAATCCAAGTTCTGGTGTCATAGAAATCAATACACATGATTATAAAACATTTACTCTAGAATCACTACATCAAAAGATTGCCTACGTTACCCAACGTATCTATATTTTTAATGATTCCATTGCAGCCAATGTTGCATACGGAGAAAAATTGGATGAGACTCGGGTAAAAGAAGCATTACAAAAAGCATATGCCATGGAGTTTATAGAGAAACTCGATGATGGTATTCATACCATACTTTCTGAGAGTGGCGACAATCTTTCAGGAGGACAAAGACAGCGTATAGCTTTAGCTAGAGCCCTCTATAAAAACCCTGATGTACTCATACTTGATGAAGCTACTTCAGCATTAGATAATAAAAGTGAATCACTAATACAACAAGCCCTAGAAGCCCTGAAACCTGAAATGATTACCTTCACTGTTGCACATAGACTAAGTACCATCCAAGATGCTGACAGCATACTTGTTTTCCAAAATGGAGAGATAGTATGCCAAGGAATTCATGCTACGCTACTTCAAAAATGCCCCAGCTATAAAAAGTTAGCAAAAATCTTATAGCTTTCGTAAGATTTTCTTAACACAAATAAAGATACTATACTATTTAATTATTACGGAGAACGCTATGTTGAGAGTCACCTTACTATTTTTATTTATTTTTACCTCACTCTTTTCTGAAGATATTGAAGAGTTTCCTTTTTTAGGTGTAAGTATCTCTACACAGACTATGGATATATCCAATGCTGACAATCCAAAAGAGACCTCATATGCTATACGTTATGGAAAACAAACCATAGATTGGCGTACCATGTTTAGCTATGAATTTTCAAGCAATGGATACCGTTCATTTAGCATAGAGATAGATAAGATTCTTTTAGATGAACTTATGAATATGCCTGAACTCAGACCTTATCTTGGACTCTCCGCTGGTTCTATTGCTTATGATGTAGATGGAGCAACAGATCATAGTGGGTATTTTTATGGTATCAATGCTGGACTTATTATCTATGTTACAGATAATATGGATGCTGACCTCTCTTACCATTACTATAAAGTAAAAAGTTTTGATGCATTAGATAAAATCACAGGTGCTAGCCTTTCTCTGCACTACTTTTATTGATACTTAGATATAATACCCGTAATTTATTACGGAGATTATAGTGCCCTTTTTTTCTTACCAAACACTCAAAAAACTACTTTTCAAACTTGATCCAGAAACTGCACATACTTTGGCAGGTACAGGGCTTCGTTTTGCTAAATACTGTCCACCCCTTAAACGTTGCCTTACTAAACATTACTTTGTTACAAGTCCAAGTTTAGAACAACATATTTTTGGACGTACTTTTAAAAACCCTGTAGGTCTAGGAGCAGGTTTTGATAAAAATGGGCAATACATTTCAGCAATGCCTACTTTAGGATTAGGATTTACAGAAGTAGGTACAGTCACACCTAAACCACAAGATGGTAACCCAAAGCCAAGACTCTTTAGACTCATAGATGTGGACTCTATACAAAATGCCATGGGATTCAACAACAAAGGAAGTCACTATATGCTTCAACAGCTTAAAAAGCCTCTCTTTTTTGACTACCCTATCGGTGTAAATATTGGGAAAAATAAAGTGACTCCAGAAAATGAAGCGCTCAATGATTATGAATTACTCTTTAAAGCCTTCAAAAACTATGGGGATTACATCGTGATTAATATCTCTTCACCCAACACCCCTGGACTAAGAGATTTACAAAATGAATCTTTTATCAATGCTATTTTTGCCATGGCTAAAAAGATTACTTCACAGCCTATACTACTTAAGATTGCACCAGACATGACACCAGAAGATGCTATAACACTCTGTAAAACAGCAGTAGCCGCAGGGGCGGCAGGTATCATCGCTACAAATACCACAATAGAATACAGCTTAACAGACAGTCCCTATAAAAAAGACTTTGGTGGTATGAGTGGTGCAGTGCTCACAGAAAAAAGCTATCAACTCTTCCGTGCCATAGGTAAAGAACTTTATGGCAAGACTTTACTCATCTCAGTAGGGGGTATAGACTCTGCGGAGGAAGCATATAGACGTATTAAAGCGGGAGCATCTCTTGTACAAGTTTACTCTATGTTAGTTTATAGAGGACCTATACTTATAAAAGAGATAAATGAAGGTATTATGCAACTGTTAAAGAAAGATGGATACACTCATATAAGTGAAGCTATCGGAGCTGATTGGAAATAATATCCATATCAATGGTTGATTCTGTCAACCTTACAAGGAAACTAGATTGAAAAAAATTCTCATTTCATGCCTAATACTAACGGGAGCATTAATGGCTAATTCATTACCAAAACATTTTACAAAAACTTTAGACAACGGGTTGCAAATCGTTGTCATTCCTATGGACAATGACTCTGGGGTCATCACCACTGATATCTACTACAAAGTAGGAAGCCGTAACGAAGTTATGGGTAAAAGTGGTATGGCACATATGCTAGAGCACCTCTCTTTTAAATCTACTGAGAAACTAAAAGAAGGTGAATTTGATACCATTGTAAAAAGCCGTGGTGGTGTAAACAATGCTTCAACTGGCTTCGATAAAACGCACTATTATATAAAGACTGCGAGCAAAAACCTTGGTATGACCTTGGATCTCTTCTCTGAACTCATGCATAACCTAAAACTCACCGATGTTGAGTTTCAAAAAGAACGTGATGTCGTAGCAGAAGAGCGTCGTTTAAGAACAGATAACAATCCTATGGGATACTTATACTTTAGAGTCTTTAACACACACTTTACCTACCATCCTTATCACTGGCTACCTATTGGATTTATGGAAGATATCCTTTCATGGAAAATAGAAGATATTCGTACTTTTTATAAACGTTACTACCAACCGAACAATGCGGTATTAATCGTTGCGGGTGATATTAAACCCGAAGAGGTATTTACTGAAGCCAACAAGTACTTTGCTAAGATGAAAAATGAAAACAGCATTCCAAAAGTTACAGCAGTTGAGCCTAAAGTCGATGGTGCAAAACGTGCCATACTCCATAAAGAGAGTAACCGTGTAGATACACTTGCTATTACCTACTCCATCCCAAACTATGAACATGATGATCAAGTAGCACTCTCTGCTATAAGTCATATATTAAGTTCTGGTAAAAGCTCATGGTTTGAGAAAACGATCGTCAATGACAAACAACTAGCCAACCAAGTCTATGGGTATAACATGGAACTTACAGACCCAGGTGTTTTTCTCATCATGGCGATGTGCTCTCCTGAAGCAAAAATAGAAGACTTAGAAAAAGAGATACTTGTACAACTTGAAAAACTCAAAAAAGGTGACGTAACACAAGCAGAACTAGACAAAGTAAAAATCAACACAAAAGCAGAGTTTATCTACTCCTTAGAGAGTTCGTCTTCTGTTGCTGGTCTCTATGGTGACTACTATGTCAAAGGAAATATTCAGCCTTTACTTGAATATGAAGAGAAATTAGATAAAATTACACTCAAAGACATTCAAGAGACTGCAAAGAAGTATTTTGACCATAACTTCTCAACCACAGTTATCTTGAAAAAGAACTAAAGGAATGCTGTTAAAAAATGTGACTAGTCACATGAGCAAACTGCTACAGTTGTCACAGCGACAGCGTAGTACTTGGAGCTTCGCTTCAAGTACGTCTTTTAGGTAAAAAGAATTAGGAAACTAAATGAATAACTATATTACAGGTGCAAGTACTGCACTGATTACACCCTTTAAAAATGGTACCTTAGATGAGCCAACTTTTGCAAAACTTATCCAAAGACAGATAAATAATGGCATTGATGCAGTGTGTCCAGTAGGAACTACCGGTGAATCTGCAACACTAAGCCATGATGAACACAAAAGATGTATAGAAATAGCCGTAGAAGTATGTAAAGGAACAAATACAAAAGTACTTGCAGGTGCAGGATCTAACGCAACACATGAAGCTATAGACATCGCTAAACATGCAGAGGCATGCGGAGTAGATGCCCTCTTTTCTGTAAGTCCATACTATAACAAGCCGAGTCAAGAAGGGCTTTACCAACACTACAAAGCCATTGCATCTGCTGTTAAAGTACCTTTTATGCTTTACAATGTACCAGGTCGTACAGGTGTAGATATACTTCCAGACACAGTGAAAAGACTTTTTGATGATGTAGAAAACATTATGGGTATCAAAGAAGCTACAGGCTCCATAGAAAGAACCGTAGAGCTTCTTGCAAAAATACCAGACCTTTATGTTTTCTCTGGCGATGATGCCATTGACTTCCCTATTTTGGCAAGTGGAGGAAAAGGGATTACTTCGGTAACTTCTAATTTACTTCCCGATATGAAAGCAGAACTTGCTCATGCTGCACTTAAAGGTGACTTTAACGCTTCAAAAGCCATCAACGATGAGCTTTTCGAGATTAACAAAGTACTATTTTGTGAATCTAACCCTATTCCTATCAAGGCTGCCATGTACATCGCAGGGCTTACCGATACTTTAGAGTATAGACTTCCACTAGTAGCACCAAGTAGTGCAAACATGAAGAAGATAGAATCTGTCATGAAAAAATATAAAATTGTAGGAGCGTAATATGTCAGCACAACTTTCAGATATGAAGGGCAAAACTCTTGTCATCACAGGAGCAACCAAAGGTATAGGAAAAGCCACAGCAGAGAAATTTGCACAAAATGGTGTGAACATTGCTTTTACATACAACTCTAACAAAGAAGCTGCAGAGGTAATCGCTGCAGATTTAGAGAGTAAATATGGTGTAAAAGCAAAAGCATACCCTCTTAATATTTTGGAGCTTGATGAGTTTAAAACACTTTTTCAAGCCATCGATGAAGATTTTGACAGAGTAGACTTCTTTGTAAGTAACGCAATGATTTATGGTCGTCCTGTTGTAGGTGGTTATGGTAAGTTTATGAAACTCCGTCCTAAAAAAGGTTTACAAAACATCTTTACAGCAACCGTTGGTGCCTTTGTACGTGGTTCACAAGAAGCTGCAGTACGTATGGAAAAAGTAGGAGGAGGAGCGATTGTCACTCTTTCATCTACGGGGAACCTTATCTACATTGAAAACTATGCAGGTCATGGTACAAATAAAGCAGCAGTAGAGGCCATGAGCCGTTATGCTGCTGTAGAACTTGGAGAGATGGGTATCAGAGTAAATGCTGTATCAGGTGGGCCTATAGACACAGATGCACTTAAAGCCTTTACAAACTATGAAGAAGTAAAAGCAGAAACCATTAAACGTTCAGCCGTGAATAGAATGGGAAGTCCAGATGACCTTGCAGGTTCTGTTTACTTCCTTTGTACACCTGAAGCATCATGGATTACAGGTCAAACACTTGTGGTTGATGGTGGAACTACCTTTAGATAATCCTGTTCTAAACATATTTTATAAATAGCGGTCGGTCGGATTTTATCGACCCTACATATATCACATTACTCTAGGTAAACAATTCTAAATAAAAGATACTATCGATAAATAATTGGAAGAAATATTGAGTGAGTAGCACCTCACTCAATGAAGTATAATACTTAGATTAGAAAGTGTATGTTGCACCTATGCTTGTAGAAGAGAAAAATGCATCTTTTGCAGCAACAGTGTCAAAGTCGTCACCATCATAAAAGCTCGTGTAATCAAAAAAGATACCTACTCCATTTGCAAGCTCATATTTTGAACCAAGCCCCCATTGTAAACCACTTTCTTCAAGATTTCCTGCTTCTGCTTTACCATACCCTGCTAAACCATATACTGAAAACCCTGTAGTGATATTATACATAGGTTTTACATAGAGTCCTAAATTACTTAAAGTGTCATCACTCGATACTACCCCTGCACCAGTATCTAGGTCTGGATCAGTAAGTGTTCTAGTGTAACGTGCTTCAAGACCAATATATTTATTGAAATAATATCCACCTATAAGTGTAAGGGCATGACCTCTTAACTCGTCAATAGCATTCATACGAAGATAACTTAATGCACCCCCTGCATAAAAACCATCGTACTTTACATCATCAACAACTACAATTTCTTTGTCTGGAATTGTAATTTCTGGTTCTATTGGCGTTGAGAAATCTCCCCCTGCCATCACTAGTGTATTTGTTATTGCTAAAACTGCTATTGTACTTACTAATTTTTTCATAAAGTAAATATCCCCCTAATTTTTAATATATTAATTTCAGCTATTGTATTCTTTATTAACTTAAAACCTCCTCAGTAGTATATAAAATCTTTTTATTAACATAAACTTGGATAGAATGTTTACTAAATAAATTGCTATGCTAATTTAAAGGATTACTATGATTATGAAAAAAAGTATCTTTATACTTCTATCTACATTATTATTTACAGCTTGTGCTGAACGTGGCTCTTCTATTGTAACGCTTAAATCTACAAAAAAAATTGAAGTTCAACATGAAAAAAAAGATGATACAATTCCTACTTTAGTACTACACAAATCAAGCGAAGACACTGTACAAAAAAATATCTCAGGTAGTCTCATCCTTATCATAGGACTTATTTTATTTCTATAATTCTTTTTATCTATCCTAGTTTTTAATCATTATTGCGTTACAGTTGTAACATTAAAACTACATTTAGGGAATTATTATGTTAAAAAATACACTTTTGCTCTCCTCACTCCTCTTATTTTCTGGCTGTGCAGAAAGAGGTTACCAGTTAACAACACAAACAAGTACACATACACTTACTGCACAAAGCAGTGTTGACATTAGCGATACACAAGTACAAACAAATCAAGAACTTCTCAAAATGCAAGATGCCATTAAAAAAGAGCGTAAGAAGAAAAGAACCATCTTAAAAGCAAAAAATACTATTACAGAAACAAAAACCAGAGAAAAAGAAGAAAGAGTAAATGCAAAAAAGCTATATGATAAAAAGGTACTACAAAAAGAGCTAGAAGCCCGCAAAGCTAAAACCTTAGATGACAAAAGACTTGCCCTACAAAGAGAAGAAGAGATAGGTCGTAAGCATAGACTTATTGTAGAAGAAAAAGAAAAGAAAAAACATCAGGAAGAAATAAAAAAACTAGCAGAATTTAAAGTAAAAAAACAAGAAGAGAAAGCCAAAGCACTTGAAGCTAATATGAAAAAATCTGCACAAGAACAAGCGCTCAAAAAAGAAAAATCACTCAAACTTGAAAAAGCCTTACAGATAAAAGCTACCCTAGCTGCACAAGAAGCACTCAAAGCTAAAGAAATTGCAGCAAAAAATGTAGAAATACTCCGTCTTGCTCAAATAGAAGAAGCCAAAGTAATAAAAGAAGAGAAAGAAGCAAAAGTAAAAAGGCTACAAGAGAAAAAAAGAAAAAAAGCTAATGTACCTATTGAAAAAAGAAAAAAGTCTTCACTATTAACAAGTACGCAATCTCTAAGATTTCAACTTATCAATAAAATTTACCATAAATTTGGAAGTTCTGAAGTACATGGACATGTTATTTATTTAACACCATCTGGTCAAGAGACAAGACTTACTGGTTCTAAAGTTTACATTCTTCCTATTAGTGCAAAACTAAATCATTGGTATGAAAACTATTATCTTAAAAATAAAAATAACCCTAATACGAATGGTACTGTTGTAAATTATCTTAATAGTACTTATTTGAATCTTGAAAAAAACTTTGAGTTTTATGGTGTAGCAGAAGGTTCTTACTATGTCATCATAGAATCAAATTACCCTTCACATATAGCTAGAAATAAAAAAGTCTATATTGCAAAAAAAATACAGGTTGGTAAACACAAAAAAATCATGGCTGTTTTCTCAAAAAAACTATAGAAGACAACTATTTTGTTTAACGTACCAAATACTCTTGCCCTCATTAGACTCTTACTTGCACCAGTAATGTTTTTTTTACTGGTCAATAGAGACAACTTTTTACTTATAAATATTCACTACACATGGTTAGATTATATTGCAGCATTTATTTTTGTTCTTGCTTCTGCTACTGATTTTTTTGATGGCTATATTGCACGTACTTTTAACCAAATTACTACGCTTGGAAAAATACTTGACCCCTTAGCAGATAAAATGCTCACCCTCGCCGGTTTCTTAGGTCTTATGATGCTTGACCGTGCATCTGAGTGGGCTATATTTCTCATCATCACACGAGAACTGTTTATCACGGGTCTCAGAGTCTCTGCTGTGAGTCAAGGCTTAGACATTGCTGCATCTTGGATGGGAAAAGTAAAAACAGTGGTACAGATGATAGCCATAGGTTTTTTACTTATGCAATGGTCTGGTGCAACACTTTTACTCTGGGTGGCTGTAGCACTCACACTCTACTCGGGCTATGAATATGTGAGAGATTTCTTTAAAAATGTTCCACTGACTTAAATAGTTTCTTTATGTTGATTAAAGATTAGGCACTTAAGTATTCCTTATCATAAAGAATACCTGCTATAATGTCGCATCTTATATTAAACAAGGAAAAAAAGATGAAAACAACAAAACTTTCTTTAGTAGCAGCATTAGCTGTTAGCGCTGCATTCGCAGGCGGAGACATTGCTCCAGTAGAGCCAGTAGTAGCTGCACCAGTGGCTGCAACAAGTGACTGTAACAAAGACACAACTATTAACGCTAAGGCTGTAGCATATTACCTTACAAGTGATAATGCTGGTGCAGGTGACTTATTTAAATCAGCTAATTCTTCTGCTGCAGGTGCAGTCACATTTGATGTTTCACATAAACTATTTGATGGTATCACAGCAAACTTTTCAGCTGTTGGTTATGTAAACATAGGTGATATTGCTGATAATGATTTTGAAGGTCAACCAAATGGTGCATATATTAATGTTGCAAACCTAACAGGAACTTTTGGTGATACAACTGTAATCATTGGTCGTCAACTAATTGATACTCCACTTGTTGGTGGTTTTGACTGGGTACTAGCTCCAGGTGCATTTGAAGCTGCAGTTGTTGCAAACAAATCTATTGAAAATGTAACTTTAGTTGCTGGTTACCTTACAAAATGGAGACCAAATAACAAAGGTAATACATGGGTTAACCTTGTAGATATTGATAGTGGTGACAACTATACTGTTGGTGCTGTATATGGTGCTGATGCACTTAAATTAAGTGCATGGTACTACAATGTTGATTCTGGAGCAGTTGCTTCAACAATCACAGGTGGTGTTGCAGATAAATATACAGCTATTTATGCAGATGCAGGTTATGATTTCGGTTCATTTAATGTTTCGGGACAAATCATTTCAACTGACTATAATACAGCAAAAGATGGTCTTGCATATGCTTTAAAAGCTGGAACAGAATTTTCAGGTGTTAACTTAACTGCTGCAATAAGTAATACTACAGACAACAAAGCAGGCTTTGTTGGTAGAGACTCTGTGTACACAAGTTCTTGGAACTATTTTGCTTCTAATGCAGCAGAACTAAATAAAGATACACTTTCTTGGAAAGTTGGAGCTTCAACAGAACTAGCTGGTGCTAATCTTAAAGCATCGTATGCAGGTTATGGTGATGAGGGTTCTGAGTTAGATGTTATTGTTGGTTATGATGTTACAGATGCTGTAAACTTAGGTGTTGTTTATTCATTGACTGACTCTGATGTAAATACAGATATTCAAAAAGATGCTACAAACCAAGTAGAACTATTCGCTACTTACAAATTTTAATCATTACGTTTTCGTAATACCCCCAAAAAATTTTGAATACCTCACTCTCCTCGGAGAGTGTTTGGGCTTACCCTCTTTTTACAACTTCCTAAATTTTATATTTTCTAAACTTTCATTTATATTACTAACAGCTACATTATATTTTATTGATAATAACTTTCA
>Ga0256844_10000282_pt1 | contig 19700 bp, 15 predicted proteins | sample MusselsmetaG_FD_189100 | JGI IMG/M metagenome (GOLD analysis project Ga0256844, IMG submission 189100) | Mussel associated microbial communities from hydrothermal vent at the East Pacific Rise, Pacific Ocean - Mussels | ecosystem: Host-associated > Mollusca > Shell > Unclassified ... | reverse complement strand
AATAAATACGGTCGAGATCGCTGACGTAAAATTTCAATAATTTCTCTTTTTGCTGTGGTATAACCTCCCATTGCCCCACCTAATGCTTTTCCTAAGGTTCCTGTAACAATATCTACCCTATCCAGTACATTTTTAAGCTCTAAGGTTCCTCTTCCTGTTTTGCCGATAAATCCAGTGGCATGACATTCATCTACCATTACTAAAGCATTGTATTTATCTGCTAAATCACATATTTTGTCCAAACTAGCAACAATACCATCCATAGAAAAAACACCATCTGTAACTATAATTTTAAAACGATGCTTTTTTTTATTTGCTTCTTGGAGCTGTACCTCTAAATCTGACATATCATTATTTTGATAACGATAGCGTTCTGCTTTACATAAACGTACTCCATCAATAATTGAGGCGTGATTTAAAGAATCTGAAATAATGGCATCTTCTTTCGTTAATAAAGGCTCAAAAACTCCCCCATTGGCATCAAAAGCCGCAGCATAAAGTATCGTATCTTCAAATCTGTAAAAATCAGCTATTTTTTGCTCTAATTGTTTATGAATATCTTGTGTTCCACAAATAAATCGAACTGAAGACATACCATAACCATGTGTATCCATTGTATCTTTTGCCGCCTGAATTACTTCTGGATGATTGGATAAACCTAAATAATTATTTGCACAAAAATTAATCACTTCTTCTCCTGTTGAAATTCTAATAACTGCATCTTGAGATGAAGTAATAATGCGCTCTGATTTATATAAACCTGCATCTTTAATATTTTGCAGTTCTTGTTGTAATTGTTGCTTGATAGTTCCGTACATGATTAAAAATTAACTTGACTGCAAAATTAAATAAAAAAATGGGCTTTATCAGTATTTGATAAATAATTGTTAAATAACTCTTAATCAATAGTTAAAATAAAAATACTATTCCTTCAATTGATATATTGCATTGGTAACTAAAAATATATAATTATGAGAAAATTACTACTTATCGGATTTATCATTTGCACTATACCAAGTTTACAAACTCAAGAACAGAATACTTCTTCTAAAAACAAAACCAATTTAGTGTAAAGTCTAATCTTTAACTTGTGTAAAGTATGTATCTTAACGAACAATTGGGTTATAAATTTTAATAAAACGTTGGTGTTTTTTATAAAGTGCATATATTTGCTTTAAATAATATCCATGTCAAAAAATGAACAATTAAAGAAACGGTGGGAGGCTTTAAAGGTGAAAGTTTCAGAACAATTTGGTGATGGTGAGATTTTAGATTTAGATGCTATTGTTTATTTAATAGGTGTACAGGAGTTAGGACAAGGGTATCGTAAGTTTAAAAAAGATGAAAAACTAAATTTAATGCATATTGCAATCTGTAGGTTATTAGAACCTCTTGGCTATTATGAATTTGATTATTTCGATACTGATGGCTGGCCTCATTATATCACAAAAGAAGAATTACCCTTTTTAAAACCAGGAGAACAATCTATATTAATGAAAGATGCTATAATTCAGTATTTTTTAGAAAAAGAATTGATTAAGTAAGTGGTAGATTGAAATTATTTCTTTTAAAATTTCTAATCACGATTTTAAAAAATTTCCATATTTCCTCTAAGTATCTCTATGTAATACGTTTTATATAGCTTCGAAAAAATTTCCAGGTAAAGGTCTCGTTACGCCTTTTAGCTCTAAATTTAATAATAAAGAAGCCACTTTATAGATGGGTAATTTACAATGCAATGCAATCAAATCTAACTGCTGCTTTCCTTCTTTTTGTAAGTATGTATAAATTATTTTTTCTTGCTCAGATAAATCAACAAATAACTGTCTTTGTATGACTTTTTTAGTCGCCTCATCTTGTTCCCAATTTAAAATATAGGCTAAATCTCTTGTCGAAGTTAATACCGCTGCTTTATTAATTTTTATTAATTGATTGCAACCTCTACTGTAGGCATCTGTTATTCTTCCTGGAATAGCAAATACATCTCTATTGTAGGAATTTGCAATATCCGCAGTAATTAAAGAGCCTCCTTTTTCAGCAGATTCTATTACGATAGTCGCCTGAGATAAACCTGCAACTATCCTATTTCTCTTTACAAAATTCTCTCTCTCTGGATTTGTTTTAGACCAAAAATCTGAGAGTAATCCTCCTTGCTCAATAATCTGATTTGCAAACTTTTTATGAACTGCAGGGTATACTCTATCTAAGCCATGCGCCAAAACAGCAATGGTTTGTAAATTGTGTTTTAATGCCAATTTATGGGCATAAATATCTACTCCATAAGCCAAGCCACTTACAATTATTGGCTTGTATTTTTTAATACCTTGAAACAATTCATCTAATACAGCTTTACCATAAGCTGTCATTTGACGTGTGCCAACAATACTTATAATTTTCTGTTGCTGAAAATCGATTGTTCCTTTTTGAAAAAGAAGTACTGGCGCATCATAACAATGTTTTAGATATTCAGGATAATTTTTATCTTGAAAATACAAACATTTAATCTGGTTTGCTGCAATAAATTTTAATTCTTCTTCGGCACGAAGTAAATGCCTTTTATCGGCTAAAGCTCTAATAATCGAATTCCCAATTCCAGAAACTTGCTGTAAATTCTGTTTTTTTGTAGAAAAAACTTCGGAAGCGCTTCCAAAATGAGAAATTAATTTTTTGGCAAGCACATCGCCAATACCTTCAACATTTAATAGGGCTAGGATATGTAATAATTCTTCAGTTTTCAAGAGTAAAATTTGTTTGATAGTCAATATTAAAAAAAAATAGTCAAAATATTCGGTTTGTGTCTTGATTTTTTTAAATTTGTTGCAGTGAAACTATCAACCTATATAAGTGATTTACTATACAGATACGAATGTGTAATTGTGCCTGATTTTGGTGGTTTTGTAACAAACACTATTCCTGCAAGTATTAGTAAGTATTCTAAAACTTTTTATCCACCTCATAAAAGAGTAAGCTATAATAGCCACCTATCAAACAATGATGGTTTATTAGCAAATTATATTTCTTCTATAGATAAAATGCCGTATGAGCATGCGCTAAATTTTATCAAATTTGAAGTGAAGCAATGGAAAGAAGAGTTAAAACAAACGGATTTATACTTAGATAAAATTGGGAAAATTTCTCTAGACAAGAATAATAAGATTATTTTTGAGCCGCAAATAGATATCAATTATCTAACAACTTCATTTGGATTAGCCTCTATTGTCTCTCCAGAAATCAAGCGCGAAATATCTAAAAAAGTAATTGAAATTGCAACAGAAAAAACACCTATTGTAGCTACTAAACAAAAAGAGGAGTCGTTTACATATCTAAAATATGCTGCTGTTTTTATTGGATTAGCTATTTTAGGCTTAGGTGCAAATGCACTGTATAAAAACTATACTGCTAAACAGCAAATTATCGCAGAAAAAAAACAGCAACAACAACTTGAACATAAAATTGAAAGTGCTTCTTTTATTATTGATGAAGCTTTACCTTCAATCACACTTCCTGTTTCTTTAGATGTAAAACCATATCATGTTATTGGAGGTGCATTTAGATATCCTGAAAATGCTACAAAAATGGTAGGTATTTTAAAGAAAAAGGGGTACAATGCCCGAATTTTAGGTATTAATAAATGGGGTTTAACACAAGTTTCTTACGATAGCTATATCAAAAGAAGAAAAGCAGTTAACGATTTACATACAATTCAAAATACGGAAGATAGTAGTGCTTGGCTTCTTGTTAAAGATTTATAAAACACTTCTATTTATTTAGCTACACAGAACAATTATTACCTTTACATTTCGTTTTATTCTTTAATTATTACTTGTATTATGGAAATTAAAAATCCTAAAAATTCATTAACAATATTAACCGATATTGTTTTGCCTGGAGAGTCTAATGCGCTAAATAATTTATTTGGTGGCGAACTCTTAGCAAGAATGGATAGAGCTTGTAGTATTTCTGCACAACGGCACTCTAGACAGATTGTAGTTACGGCTTCTGTAAATTATGTTGCTTTTAATAAGTCTGTTCCTGTAGGCAGTGTTTTAACTGTTGAAGCGAAGGTTTCTAGAGCTTTTAACTCTTCTATGGAGGTTTATGTAGATGTGTGGACGGAAGATCGAAAAAGTGGACAAAAAACAAAAGTAAACGAAGGTATTTACACTTTTGTAGCTGTAGATAAAACAGGATCTCCTATAAAAGTTCCTGCCATTAAACCTGAAACAGATTTAGAAAAAGAGCGTTTTGATGGTGCCTTACGTAGAAAACAATTGAGTTTACTTTTGTCTAATAAAATAAGCCCGAAGGAAGCAACAGAATTAAGAGCTTTGTTTTTAGAATAACGGGGACGAGGTATTAAACCATATTTTATCGTTCGCAGAATTTGCCTTAGGCAGATAAGGAGGATTAAATCATTTTACCAATCCAAGGCTCAGGATTAATAAAGGTGCCCTTAAATAGTCCGAAAATCAATACTGTTTTTCCTGTAACTGCATCGGTATGAATTGTGCCTATTTCTTGTTTGGTATTTATATTTTGACCTTCTTCTACCAAAACATTGTCTAAATTTTGATAAGATGTAATATAACTACCATGCTGTACCAATACTAATTTCTTTCTACCAGGTAATAATTGAATAGACATTACTTTGCCTTTAAAGACAGCTCTTGCTTTTGCCTTTTTTTCTGTGGCAATGCGAATTCCATTACTTTGTATCATAATACCTGCAAGCGTTGGATGCTTTTGCTTACCAAACTTACGAACAACTAAGCCTTTTTGAGTAGGCCAGTATAATTTTCCTTTATTTGCTATAAAGGTTGATTCTAATCTTTTAGCTTCTGGTGTTAATTTAAACTTAGACGATTTAGTTCCGCTTTTTTTATTAGATCTAGCAATAGCCTCTGCAATTAAACGTTGAATTCTTCTATCGATTTTTCTATCTTCTTCCTGTATTTTTTTTATCTCAGTAATGTATTTTTTTTCCTTTGCTTTAACTCTGCCTACCAATCTTTCTTGAACAGATTTCTCTCTCCTTACACTCTCTTTCTCTTCAAGGTGTAATACAATTAATTGTTGTTTTTCGCTTTTAATTATTTGTAAAGAGTCTGTTAGTGCTACTAAATCTGATGTTGTTGTTTTGATATTTTCTCCTTGAGATTTCCGATAAGAAGCATATTGCTGTATATATTGTATCCGCTTATAGGCCTGTAAAAAATTCTCTGAAGAGAGTAAAAACATCAACCGGCTTTGTTTATTTTTACTTTTATATGACTTTACAATCATATCGGCATAATCATTCTTTAATACAGCTAGTTCTTTTTCTAGTTCTACTCTCTTAATTTCATTATCAGCAATTTCTTGTGATAAAGCCTCTGACTCCTTAATAATGGTGCGTATTAACTTGGTGCGGACACTAATTTTTTTATTCAGGTCTCCCAATTCAGAAAGTAAAGCTTCTGATTCTTTTTTTGATTTAAATAGTAGAGAATTGATCTTTTTAATCTCTTTCTGGAGTTGTTTTCGCTTTTGTTGGAGTTGTTTTTTACTTTGAGCAGTAGAAGATATTGATACTGCAAATGAAAGAAAAACAAAAAGAAAAATGCGTATTTTCATAAATACAAAACTACTCTTTTTATTAATTCACAGAATATTTTTTTTGTTATTTTAAAACAATCTTTTTATATCCTGATGGTATCTTAAATGGAAAGCTCATTTTTTTATTAAATTCAATCGATCTGTAGTTCACAGTAACAGTAGACACATCCTTTCCATCTGATGCCTTAATAAATATTTCCTTTGGAAAAACCTCATCATTAATCGTAACATAATTGGTATAACTTATTGTTACTTTATTCTTCTTATGGCTTACTTCCTGCTTGTTAACTTTAAAGTTGGTTGCATTCAATAAGAATAGAATATTGAACAATTCATATGGCTTCTGAGGCTGTAAGCTATAACTTTTTTCTTGTATACTTACATTGTATTTTCTATCCTTTAAGTTTAATATGGCTTGCCCAAACAATAGGTTTTGAACTTTCTCAAAATCTAATTCTGTTCCTGCCCAATTGCTTAATAAAGCAAAGTCTCCTTCAAAAAAAGTATGATTCATTTTTTCATAAAAACTAACTTTTGTTGGAGTTATTAAAAGTTTTCCTAAAGGTAAACCAAACTTTGAAATACTTATCCAAATGGTTTTATCTTTCTTTAATCGTAAACTTGCTGTAAAACCAGGGAGGTTTTCTTTACCAATATATTTTACTTTTAATCTGGCTACTAATGTTTCTTTTGTAAAAACATTTCTATAGTGATTTTTGATTATGCTCTTGGCAGATAAATTCAAGCTTCCGTCACCTACTACCTTTTTAGTCGACTTACAGGCTGAAAAAGAGAGAAGAATAAGTACTGTGTAAACAAGTTTTTTCAATTTATGGTTTTTTTTGACGTAATTCTCTAGCTTTATTGTAATACTTAGAGGCTTTTACATTTTGTTTCATTCCTTTATAGCTTAAACCTATTTGATCATTAAATTCAGCTTCTAACAAAGCATCTTCAACAATATAATCTAAACCTAAAAAAAGCGAAGATAGTGCTTCTTGGTATTTCTTTGCTTGATTTAAAGCAGATGCTTTCATTAAATACACTAAAGGCTGTGCTGGAAACAACTCAACGCCTTCTTCACTATATTTTAATAAATCTATAAATTGCTTACGCTTGCTCAATTGGCTTAAAAGCTGCTTAAGAGAATTGAAAGACTTATCTGCATTGTATTTTCTCGCCAAAGCGCCATTGGTACGATCTGTAGCTAAATAACTGTTTGCATTTGTAGCTATACTATCTGATCCTTTCTCTTTAAAAAGACTCTTTTTAAACGATAATAAACTATCAGGAAGATTGCCCTTCTTCTCTAAATCAATTAATAACTGTTTTGCGCTCTCAACTTGATTATTTCTAATGTATAGAATTACCAATTCAAACTGTAATTCTGGCTTTAATTTTACAATTTTTTGTTGGATATTTAAAGCTTCTTTAAAATTACTTTGACTATCATATATATTTTTTAAATACGATAGTATGTGTATATTTTCAGTACTTTTCTCTAAAGCCTTTTTTGTATAGGCAGCTGCTTCAATATATTTTTTCTGTTCAAAATAATTTTTTCCTAATTCAAAATTTACAGCTTTATTGTCTTTTTTTAAATCTTGGCAATTCTCTAAAGCAACAATTGCTTTGTCAAAATTGCCAATAGATTTTTGCTGTAATGCTTCAAAAAAGAATTTCTGAAAACTCAATTCCTTTTGTTCTGCTTTTAATGCTTCCGTTTTCTCTTTGGAGATAATAGTATTAGCCAACGAATCTTTTTGAGCAAATCCTGATAAAGAAATGCATCCTAAAAATAGAAGAATAATGTGGCTAACTCGTAGAATCATTATTTATATTAATTGCGAATAATCGCCAATACTAATTGATGTAAACTTACCATTATATATTACATTATTGCCAAGCATTGCATTGTCTAAATTCGCATTTTTAATTGTTGTATTTGTTTGGATTAGTGAATTACTAATTGTTGCGTTTTCTACCACACAATTTGTGCCAAGTGATACATTTGGTCCAATTTTAGTGTTTACTAATTTTACATTCTCTCCAATATAACAAGGTTGAATAATTTCAGAGTTCTCTAAAATAACACTCTTCGAAACTAAATTTTTACCTTCTTGGTGTGCGAATTGTAATACGCGTCCATTAGTTTCTACTGTAATTTCTTTATTACCACAATCCATCCATGCATCTACTTGACCAGGAACAAATTTCATCCCTTTTTGCTTCATGTTTTCTAAGGCATTTGTTAATTGAAACTCTCCGCCTTCTTTGATGTTGTTATCTATTAAGTATTGTATTTCTTCTCTTAGAATTTCTCCCTTTTTAAAGTAATAAATACCAATAATTGCCAAGTCAGAAACAAATGTTTTGGGTTTTTCAACAAAATCGGTAATTATACCGTCTTTTAGTTTAATTACTCCATAAGCACTTGGGTTTTCAACCTTCTTAACCCAAATAGCACCATCAGCAGCATCATTTAGCTCAAAATTTGCTTTAAAAAGTGTATCGGCAAAAGCCACAACACAGGGGCCGCTTAACGATTCTTGTGCGCATTGAATAGCATGTGCTGTTCCTAATGCTTCATTTTGAACAGTAACAATACCTTTTGCTCCTAAATCTTTAGCTATAGCCAATAATTTTTGTTCTGTGTCTGCTGGAAATGTTGGGCCAATAACAAAAGCTATTTCTTCAATTTTCTGATTTAAAACACCAGCAATATCTTCTACTAAACTTTGTACAATTGGCTTTCCGGCTAATAAAGTTAAAGGTTTAGGAATTGTTAATGTGTGTGGTCTTAAGCGAGATCCAATGCCCGCCATGGGTACAATAATTTTCATATATCTATTTTTTTTCTTTTTAAGCTAAGTTATAATTTTAGAATTTATAACGTGCAAACCTACATAATTTTTTATAGTTTTTCTAAAAATGCACCCTCCTTAACGGTGTAAACGAACCTAATATTATATGTTAAACAGGTTTTTCTCCATAATTTAATATGTGTTTGATAATTAGAAGCGTCTGCAATAATTAATTTTGGCTTTAAGCTTTGAATTAATCGTTCTAAATTTAAGCTTGGTGAATTGGTTAATAAGATATAATCTGGTATAAATTTTTGTACCGAATATACACCTAGACTATCAATAACTAACAGCTTTTTATTGTTGAATTGATATATGCTTTTTAATGGGTTTTCTATTCTATCTAATTTTGATTTTGTTCCGATAAGATATCCTTTGATACTATTTTCTTTTTGAGGTAAACTGCTTTTTAAAGTATGGTTTATTTCTAATTGACTTTTCGTTCTAATTCCAATAATTGACGCACCAGTCTTATTAAAAATAATAAATTCATGTGTAGTTTCTGCCTTCTGTTTTTCTAGTAGTAAATTTACTTGAAATAAAATGAGTATTACCAGTGTCAATTTAAAGTGCTTTGGTTCTTTTGTGCTTGTCCATTTAAAAAAAGAAAATGTCATTAGAAAATAAAACCCAACAGAAGTGGCTGTAAAAGATAGGTTTTCAAACACAAATAATTCTTGTTTTCCAATCCATGCAACAATTGTGTTTAACATAAAAATTACGTTTTCATAAAACTGTGCAATGAAATTTGGGAGCAATTCTAATAAAGCCAAAACAATAACTAAAATTCCAAAACCTAGAATAAATCCTAAAAAAGGAATAATTACTAAGTTAGAAATGAAAAATAAGCCTGGAAACTGATGAAAATAGAATAAACTTAAGGGTAATACTCCAAATTGAGCTGCTATTGAAACCGTTAATAATTGCCAGAAATAATCAATTATTTTTAACTTAGGTTTCCATAACTTATAAAGTATGGGTTGTGTATAAACAATAAAAAATACCGCAGCATAACTTAGCTGAAAACCAACATCAAAAAGATAATACGGATTAAATAATAATAGAAAAAAGATAGAGATAATTAATGCTTTATAAACATCTATTGCTTTTTTTACTGTTAGTGAAATTGCTATTGCAGTAAACATTGTTACTGCTCTTACTATAGATGCAGACATTCCAGCAATAAAAGCGTATATCCACAATAATGATAGTATTAATATTAGTTTAATTAACAGACCGTGTTTTAATCTTTCAAGTGGACGAAATAAAAAATTTAGGAGCAGTAGAATAATTCCAATATGCAATCCAGAAACAGCCAGTATATGTACGGCACCCGCATTCTGATAGTCTTGCATAATTTCTTTTGAAATCTCTTGACGTTGCCCTAAAACTAAAGCATTAATAATTGCCAATTCATCGCCTTTAAAGTGTGCTTTCTTTAAGGATTTATCAATCTTATTTCGAATAAAAAATGCCCAACTATTTAAAGTGTTTTTTTTGTTTTTTAGCCGTATAAATGCTCTTGATTTAATAGAGGTTTGATAATGTACTTGCTGCTTTTTTAAATACTTTTTATAATTAAACTGATATGGGTTTGCAGGATTGTGAATTGGTCTAAACGCTTTTAAAATTACAATTTTTGTATTAATATGGAACTTCTGCTTTGAACTATCTATAAGCACATTTAATAAAATTTTGCCATGTGAGTGCTGTGAATTTATTATCCTTACCTCTGCAAAATATCTGTGGTAATATGAGTTTGATTTTAAGACTTTATCAATTCGTAATATTGCTGTATTTGATGTTTCAGATAAATAATTTGTATAGTGATTTTGCTTATTTAAAGCATTACTAAACGTAACTGAAGCAATCCCAATGCCAATAAAAAGACTAAATGTAGCAAAAGCAAAATAGCTATTCTGTGTAATTTTACGATACTTTACAACATACAAGAACAATAGAAAAAGAAATGAAATACTTAAAGTTATTGCAATCATTTTTGGTGAAATGGGAATATAAAAGCCTATAAGGATCCCTATAATTTGGAATAAAACAAATTGTAACGGTATGTATTTCAGTGTTTTCACCGTTATAAAGATAAATAATTATTCTAAATAAAATTAAAGTTTACCATTTATTAGTAAAATCATACCATTTATTAAGAATTAGCCGAGATCTATTTAATTACTAATTTTACTGCGGTATTATTTGTTACTTTTGACCTGAAAGAAAATAATTTAGAGTTATTGTAATTTACAAGCCTCAAATGCACTCATGTCGTTTGAGGTTTTTTATTTTTAAAATTTTACCGACCTTCACGCTTTTTATAAGCCGTGACCTCTAAGCCCAAAATAACATTTCAACAGATAAACAAATTAGCACTACCTGCATTAATTTCTGGTATTGCAGAACCTTTGCTATCAATAACTGATACTGCTATTGTTGGTAATGTGAATGTGAATCCAACCGAAGCATTAGCTGCTGTAGGTATTGCTGGATCCTTCTTATCTGCCTTATTTTGGATATTAGCACAAACTCGATCGGCAATTTCGGCAATTATTGCTCAATATTTTGGTGCAAACCGCCTTGATGAAATTAAAACTTTACCTGCACAAATTATCGCTATCAATCTTGTGCTAAGTGTCTCTATATATGTAATAACCTTATTTTTTGTAGAGCAAATTTTTAAGCTTTACAACGCTGAGGGGCTTATTTTAAATTATTCTGTTTCCTATTATAAAATAAGAGCTATTGGTTTACCTTTTACATTGTTTGTTTTTTCTGTTTTTGGTATTTTTAGAGGTTTACAAAATACATTTTACCCTATGGTAATTAGTATTGTTGGTGCTGTTTTAAATGTTGTTTTAGATTATATTCTTGTGTTTGGTATTGAAGGTTATATCCCTGCCCTACACATTGAAGGTGCTGCCTATGCAAGTATTATAGCACAGGCTGTAATGGCAATATTAGCCTTAATTTTAGTGTTAAAAAAGACGCCTTTTAAATTGCGTTTCCAATTTCCGTTTAATAAAGAAATTAAACGTTTATTGCTATTGAGTTTTAATTTGTTTATTAGGGCTTTTGCCTTAAATATTGCTTTATATTTTGCAAATTCTTATGCTACAAAATATGGTGATAACTATATTGCTGCACAGACTATTGCATTCCAAATATGGTTATTTTTTGCCTTTTTTATTGATGGGTATTCTAGTGTAGGTAATATTATCTCAGGAAGACTCTTAGGGGAAAAGGATTATAAGAATTTATGGATTCTTAGTTTAGACTTGAGTAAATACGCAAGTATAGTGGCTTTAACCTTAGCTGGCTTGTGTTTTGTATTCTACCGCTCTATTGGTAGTATATTTACAGATAATATTGAAGTGTTAAATGCTTTTTATGCCATTTTTTGGATTGTCTTACTCATGCAGCCTCTCAATGCTATTGCATTTGTTTTTGATGGCCTATTTAAAGGATTAGCAGAAGCGGTAAGTTTACGAAACACGTTATTAATTGCTACTTTTTTCGGATTTATCCCTGCTTTATTAATAGGTGATTATTATAAGCTAAAACTCTATGCTATTTGGATTGCGTTTACCATTTGGATGTTTTTGAGAATGCTTATTTTAGTTATACTCTTTAGAAAGAAATATTTAAATGTGAATTCTTCACAATAAGTTTAGCTGCCTTTTCACTAGCCCCTTTACCTCCTAATTTTTGTTCTAAAACATCATACTCTAAAAGCAATTGTTTTCTATAGCTTGGGTCTAAAATTTTAGTGAGTTCTTGAATGAGTTTTTGTTGGGTAAAATCATTTTGAATGAGTTCGGTAACTACCTCTCTATCCAGAATTAAATTTACTAAAGAAATGTATTTTATGGTGACAATTCGTTTGGCAATTTGATAGGAAATTGTACTGCCTTTATAACAAACCACCTGTGGCACTTTAAACAGAGCCGTTTCCAATGTTGCGGTGCCTGAAGTTACCAAAGCAGCATGTGAAACAGATAATAAATCATATGTTTTATTTACTACAAATTTTACATTGCTATCTTTGATAAAGCTTTGGTAAAATTCAAATTTCTGACTGGGGGCTCCTGCAATTATAAACTGATAATCAGTAAATTTAGGAACCATTTTTAACATTACTGAAAGCATTTTGGTAATTTCTTGCTTTCTACTGCCTGGTAATAACGCTATAATAGGCTTGTTATTTAAATGGTTTTCTGTTCTAAATTGCTGTGCATCTATTGACCGCCTATCTGCAATAGCATCTAGTAGTGGATGCCCAACAAAAGTCACCTTATACCCTTGTTTTTTATAGAAATCTTCTTCAAAGGGAAGAATTACATACATGGCATCTATATCTCTTTTAATCTGCTTTATTCTACCCGCTCTAGATGCCCAAACTTGGGGCGAAATATAATAGTTTGTTCTAAATTTTTGTTGCTTTGCCCACTTGGCAATACGAAGGTTAAAGCCTGAATAATCAATAAAAATAAGTTGATCTGGTTTAAATTCAGCAATGTTTTTTTTACAAAAAGCAATGTTTTTAAATATCGTACTAACATTCATCAACACTTCAATAAAGCCCATAAACGAAAGCTCTCTATAGTGTTTTATTAAAGTTCCTCCTACTTTTTGCATTAAATCACCACCCCAAAAATGAATTTCGGCTTTAGCATCTTCTTTAAAAATGGCTTTCATTAAATTTGAGCCATGTAAATCGCCCGAAGCTTCGCCAGCAATAATATAATATTTCACTTAAGCTTTTATTTAGATTCAAAAATAGTTAAAACTGTGGACTTTCTCTAATGCTCTCTTTTACCATAATTTGTGATAATTTATAAAACTCGACTCACCTTTTGATAGGTTAGTGGCTACATAAACTGTGAAAGTAAAATTAAAAAAGCAACAAAAAAAGCAGAAAGTAATACACCTCTAGCTCTATAATCTTGTTTTTTCTTTATAAAAATAAAGAAACTCATCAAATTTAATATTGCAGCAATGCTTAGTACTTGTCCGTAAAGACCATTTTCGGTTATCACTAACAATGCCTCTAAAAAAGAACCTTTTAAGGCATATTCAACATAGAAATAAAATCCTGTAGCTGTTGCTAATATCCCAATAATAAATCCTATTAAAATCTCTTTTCGCATTATAATTCCCAATTATTTAACTTCTGAATAAAATGATGTGCAGTCATATCAAATTGTACAGGAACAACAGAAACATACTTGTTTTCTAAAGCCCATATATCTGTGTCTTCTCCTTGATCTAAGTTTTCAAATTTTCCTGTTAGCCAATAGTAATTCTCTCCTTGCGGACTTACACGCTTATCAAAATCTTCTTTCCAGTTTCCTCGTGCTTGTCTGCATACTCGTACACCTTTAAGCTCTTCCTTTTTTACGTTTGGTATATTTACATTTAGTACAATACCATCTGGAAGCTTGTTATTGAGTACGTTTTCTGTGATTTTTTTTACATATTCTTTACTCGCTTCAAAATTTGCATCCCAATTATAATCTAATAATGAAAAACCTATTGCAGGAATACCTTCAATACCAGCTTCAACCGCAGCACTCATTGTACCAGAATAAATAACATTAATAGATGCATTCGAACCGTGATTAATACCCGAAACACACAAGTCTGGTTTTTTATTTAAAATTTCATTAACTGCCATTTTAACACAATCTGCAGGTGTACCAGAACAACTATACTCTAATTGTGGGCCTTCATCAATAGAAATAGGGTTACACCTCAATGTGTTGTTTACAGTTATAGCATGCCCCATTCCGCTTTGTGGATTGTCTGGTGCTACCACAATAACATCGCCAATTTCATTCATAACTTTTATTAATGTTCTGATTCCTGGTGCGGTAATACCATCATCATTTGTTACTAAAATTAAAGGTTTTTCACTCATATATTTATGGCGTTTCAGTTTTTGAGAATTATAAAAAGAATTATTTTAAAAGATATATACAAAACTAGTGTTTTTTTACGTTAACATATAAGCATGTTTTAATAATCTATTTTGAAAAAAATACATTGTTCTTCTCAATAAATACTTAAAAATTTTGTTAAAACATCATAAAATTCAATTATTGGCACTATTTTGGTGCTGAATTAGTGTATCAACTAAATGAAAAAAATTATACCATTTATGAAATCTAATTATAAAATCATCCTTCCAATACTAATTGTGGCGGGTATCTTACTAAGTTTTACCATCAACCAAAAACCAGATCCTGAAAAAGATAAAATTTTAATTGGTTTGGTTAGATATGCCTTAGCGCAAGGCCATTATCAACCTCAGGAAATTAATGATGAATTCTCACAAGCTGTTTATACTGATTTTATTGATGGTTTAGATCCTACCAAACGTTTTTTTACACAAGAAGATTTGAATGAATTCTCACCATATAAAGACAAAATTGACGATCAGATAAAGGTAGATAATTTAACTTTTTATTACCTTGTATCTTCTAGATACATGAAACGCTTACAAGAATCTCGTGGGTTTTATAAAGAGATTCTAAAACATCCTTTTGATTTTACTAAAGATGATGTTTATAGTCTAGATTATGAAAATAAAATTTTTCCTGCCAACGAAATTGAATTGATTTTAAATTGGCAAAAACAATTAAAATTTAGCACTATCTCTCGTTTATACGATAAATTACAAGTAGAAGAAGATAAGGTAAAAGAAGATTCTACCTATACTAAGAAATCTTTTGCTGCACTTGAAATTGAAGCAAGAGAAGCTACTTCTAAAAGTATGGATGAGTTTTATAATATTATGGATGACCTTGATGAATCTGATTGGTTCTCAGTTTTTATCAATAGTATTTCAGAAGAATTTGACCCACACACTACTTATTTTGCTCCAAAAATCAAAAAGAAATTTGATATTGATATGGCTGGTAAGCTTGAAGGGATTGGGGCGAGATTACAAAAAAAAGGAGATTATACGAAGGTAACCGAATTGATCTCTGGCGGACCTGCATGGAGAGCTGGTGAACTTGAAGTTGGAGATTTAATTCTAAAAGTAGCGCAAGGAGATGATGAGCCTATTGATATTGTTGGAATGCGCTTAGACGATGCTATAGAGTTTATCAAAGGAAAAAAAGGAACAGAAGTAAAGCTTACACTTAAAAAAATAGATGGTTCCTTACAGACTATATCTATCATTAGAGATATCGTTATTATTGATGAAACATTTGCAAAGTCAAGTGTAGTTATTAAGGGTAATAAGAAATTTGGCCTAATAAACCTTCCTAAATTTTATATCGATTTTAGTGAAAAGAATTTTAGAAATTCTGCTACAGATATGGCATTGGAAGTAGCGCGTTTACAAAAAGAAAATGTTGAAGGCTTATTGATTGATTTACGTAATAATGGTGGTGGCTCTTTAGAAACTGCTATTGATATTGCTGGCTTGTTTATAAAAGAAGGTCCTGTGGTTCAAGTAAGGTATAAAGATGGTAAACCTAAAGTACGGTCAGATAAAGACCCAAAAATACAATGGGATAAGCCTTTGGTTATTTTAGTTAATGAATTATCGGCCTCAGCTTCAGAAATTTTTGCAGCAGCTATGCAAGATTATAATAGAGCTGTAATTATTGGTAGCGAACAAACTTTTGGTAAGGGTACAGTACAAAACATCTTACCTTTGAATAGATATTACAAATACTCTAAAGATTTAGGAGCATTAAAAATGACCATTCAAAAATTCTATAGAGTTAATGGAGGTTCTACACAGTTAAAAGGTGTTACTTCTGATATTAAACTCCCAAATAGATATACATATATGAATATTGGAGAGCGAGATGAAGACAACCCATTGGCATGGGATAAAATAGAAAGTGCTTCTTATAATGTATGGAGGGGTTATGAAAATTTTGATAGTGTTGTCAAAAATAGTAAAACAAGAGTAGCCAACAGCGCACAATTTAAGTTAATTAAAGAAAATGCAAAATGGCTAAAAGACGGACAAGATAACGATACCGTGTTTTTGAAATACAGTACCTTTGAAAAAGATGTAGCAAAAAGAGAAGAAGAAGGTGAAAAATTTCAAGCACTTTATGATTATCAAAATAAATTGACTTTCAAATCACCAAACTACGAACTTCCTTTTTTTGAAAAAGACTCTGTATTGAAAGAGAAAAGAGAAGTTTGGCATAAAAATTTAGCTAAAGATATTTATGTAGAAGAAGCATTAAATGTATTGGCAGAACTTAAAGTGAAAAGTATTAAAAAACTAGCCAATAAATAAGAGGCTCCTCTTCTAATAAAGAATTACAAACCCTGAATAGTAACATGTTCAGGGTTTTTTAATTACAGAGCGACAGCCAAAAAGGAGCTAAGCTGCCTGCAACGGATAAGCTTGGGTCAGGGTCGTTTAATTCTATTCGCAAAAACACTACCTTTACCCCGTTTTGTTTGCGAAATTTACTACACATATCAATAGCTATTGGTCTTTCTTAAAAGGCAAAAAAATAGGCATTGCCATTTCTGGTGGAATAGACAGTGTAGTCTTAACACATCTATTGCATCAACTAGAATATTCGATAGTTTTAGCACATTGTAATTTTAAATTACGTGGTGAGGCTTCTGATAAGGATGAGGCTTTTGTAAAACAACTCGCTAAGCAATTAGAAGTGCCTGCTTTTACCATTGCTTTTGATACTGAAATAGTTGCAAAACAAGAAAAAATATCCATTCAATTAGCTGCACGAAAACTACGGTATAAATGGTTTGAAGAACTAATTATGGCTAATGAATTTGACTATATTCTAACGGCTCACCATGCAGATGATAATTTAGAAACTTTTTTGATTAATACAATTCGAGGAACAGGATTGGACGGCTTAACAGGCATTCCTCAACAGAATGGAGTAATTATCAGGCCGCTCTTGCCATTTACAAGAACTGAAATTGAAAGGTATGTAACAAAAAATACTATTTCTTGGAGAGAAGATTTGAGCAATGCCGAAGCAAAATACTTGCGAAATAAAATTAGACATCAAGTTATCCCTATACTCAAAGAAATAAATCCCAACCTGTTAAAATCGTTTCAAAATACCCAAGAGCATTTAAAAGAGACTAAGCAACTTATTGCTGCTTATATAGAAAATAGTAAAAATACTTTTGTTAGCCTTGAAGGTAACGGAACCCAGAAAATTAATATCAAAAAACTTGAAAAATTAGACAATCCAAAAGCATACCTATACGAATTACTAAAAGCATACGGATTTACAGAATGGAATGATATTACCGATTTACTCACAGCACAATCTGGTAAACAAATCTTTAGCAAAACATATCGTTTAATAAAAGATAGAGATTATTTATTATTGGAGAGTAGAGAAAAAATAAAAAAAAGTAGAGAAGTGTTTACTATCAATGAAAATGATGTGGCTTTTGAAAATTCTGAGATAGCTTTGAAAATACAAGACTTAGGATTCAATACACAAAACTCAATACACAAAACTCAATACACAAAACTCAATACGCAAGACTCAATACACATAGATAAGAATAAATTAAAATATCCGCTCACTGTAAGGAAATGGCAAAATGGCGACTATTTTTATCCTTTTGGTATGCAAGGCAAAAAAAAATTGAGTAAGTTTTTTAAAGATGAAAAATTATCGCTCTTAGAAAAGGAAAAAATTTGGTTACTTTGCTCTGAAAATAAGATTGTTTGGCTTATTGGTAAACGCTTAGATAATCGATTTAAAATAACAGATAATACAACACATCGTCTAAAAATAGAAATCACCCTCTAAAGGGTTTTAAAACAAGTTAAATACATGAAATTATTTAATTCAATTTTCGTTTTTTTCGTTTTTATAGCAACCAATTTTGCACAAGAAACGGTAAAATGGACAACCTCGGTTGAAAAACATAATGATGATGAATATACCATTATCTACAATGCGAAAATTGAGAAAGGATGGCATTTATATTCACAACACCTCCCAGAAAACGGTCCTTTACCAACAGAATTTATCTTTACCAATATTGATAAAGATTTTAAATTGATTGGGAAAACAGAAGAAGGAGAGCCACATCGTGAGTTTGATAAGGTTTTCGATATGGTTACACCATTCTTCTCTGATAATGCTAAATTTAAACAACGCATTAAACTCCTAAATAAGGATATAAAAACTATAAAAACTACCATTGGTTTTCAAACCTGTGATGATCAAGCTTGTACTTTCGAACCAGGATTAGAATTGGTTACAGCCTTAGATGGCTCTACAGCAGTTGTTGAAGTTAAAAATGTAACCAAAGAAAGTAAATCATTAAGCAATCAATTAAAATTAGACCTAAAAGACACAGAAAAATACTTGAAATCTGCTTCTGAAAATCAAGAAGATAGTAGCCTTTGGAAAATATTTATTTTAGGCTTTCTAGGTGGACTAATCGCTCTATTAACACCATGTGTTTTCCCTATGATACCTTTAACGGTATCTTTTTTTACCAAACAATCTGGAGATAAAAGTAACGGAAAATCTAAAGCATTTTTGTACGGATTCTTTATTGTATTGATTTATTTATTACTAAGTATTCCTTTCCATTTAATGGACTCTTTAGATCCTGAGATATTAAATAATATCTCCACCAATGTATGGCTTAATGTTGCATTCTTTGTCATATTTATGTTTTTTGCATTTTCGTTTTTTGGATTCTACGAGCTTACATTACCAAGCTCATGGGGCGACAAAATGGATAGTGCCTCAAATGTTGGAGGTATTATAGGAACGTTTTTTATGGCATTAACCTTAGCAATAGTTTCCTTTTCATGTACAGGCCCTATTTTGGGCTCTTTATTAGTTGGGTCTCTTACTGCTGATGGTGGTGCATTCCAGTTAACAATTGGTATGGTAGGTTTTGGGGCTGCACTTGCACTACCTTTTACCTTATTTGCTTTATTTCCTAGTTGGTTAAATTCTTTGCCAAAATCTGGAGGTTGGCTAAATACGGTAAAAGTTGTTTTAGGATTTTTAGAAATTGCCTTGGCCTTGAAATTCTTATCAAATGCAGATTTGGTAGAACATTGGGGTATCTTAAAACGTGAAGTATTTTTTGGAATATGGATTGTTGTTTTTGCGGGATTAGCCTTATATCTTTTTGGTAAAATTAAATTTCCTCATGATAGTCCTATCAAAAAACTAAGTATCGGTAGACTAGCATTGGCAATTATTACAACCGCATTTGTAGGTTATTTAG
>Ga0256844_10000281_pt1 | contig 19785 bp, 18 predicted proteins | sample MusselsmetaG_FD_189100 | JGI IMG/M metagenome (GOLD analysis project Ga0256844, IMG submission 189100) | Mussel associated microbial communities from hydrothermal vent at the East Pacific Rise, Pacific Ocean - Mussels | ecosystem: Host-associated > Mollusca > Shell > Unclassified ... | reverse complement strand
TTAGATTCTAATAATTCAGAATCATCTACATCAAAACCACTGTCATCATCATTGGTCATTTGTGAATCAAGGATTGATTCCTCAAATTCATTTTCTTTTTTGCCTCGTCCACGAAATCCTAACCAGCCCAGTAATAGCACTACTAAACCAGCAGAACCGGCAGTATAAGGCAGCATTTCCTCATTCAACAACACATCAAGGACATTTTCCTGGATAGGTGCTTTTGCCTTGCTGACTGGCTTGTCAGGCTCTGCTGTGGCTGCTTCTGTTTCATTAACTGCAACTGTTTCTGCTGGACTACTGGCGGTCTCTGCATCTGCTGTTTCAGCATGTGCAGTATCTTCTATTGTCTGAGCAACATCATCCTCTACTATACCCGTTTCATTCGCATCCATTGCAGTGCTGCTGTCAGTTATTTCTGTGCTGTTGGACATTGACTCATCGGTCATTGCTTCATCGGTAGCTGATTGTCCCAATAAATCTTTAGTGACCTGATAGACATTTTCATCTACTGCAGTCTCAACAGCAGTTTCTGTATCCGCTGTCTCAGTGGCTGTTGTCTCCGCCATTTCAGTGACTGTTGTTTCTATTGCCTCTGTTGATTCAGTTTGCACTGTCTCAGATGCCATTGCCTGCTCATCAGCACCTGAGGTCTGCGCATCATCCTGTGTTTGTATTTGATGCTGTTTCTGTAAAGCCGCCAGACTTTCATCTTTTAGCTCCACCAAAGATGTTTTCGTCTTGAGTAACTCCTCAAGTTCTTTAATTCTATCTCTAAGTTCCTGATTTTGAATTTCTTTGGATTCAAGCTCTTCATTTGCAAAGGATAGTTTTTCTTTTAACTGCTTGCCCTTGGATGATAGGCCACCCTGTGAATCAGAATTATCTGCAGCACCGGAAGTCATTAACTTTAACTGCCCATCCGTTGTCTCAACAGATTCTTGCGAACGTACACTCCGATCAACAAGATTAGCATTGCTTTGCTGTTTACGGGTATTTTTCCAGCTCTGATATTGTTCGCTTACCTGACTTCTGGCCACTGAACGACTGATTTGTGTCAGGCTATCACTATCTTTAATACGTAATACATAACCGGATTTAAGATTATTAATATTGTCCCTAACAAAGGCAGATGGATTATCACGTAACAGAGCCATCATCATTTGTTCAATACTGACATTTGATGGTGCCATGTTTTTGGCAATAACCCATAGGGTATCATTACGTTGAGTCGGGCCATAAGACAACTCACCCGTTGTCCCTACAGAAGCTGTTGAAGCTGATGATTGACTGGAAGAACGACGACTGGATGAAGTTTTTGAACGTTTTACCTGAGAGGTAGGTGAAGCTGAAACAGAAGTCTGCGCATGACTTTGTTTTTTTACAAACTCGGGCGGGTCCATCAACATGGTGTATTCTCGAAGTAAACGCCCTGAACCCCAGACAGCTTCTACTAAGAAATTAGCAAACGGTTCTTTAAAAGGTTTTTTTGTGCTGATAGAAACGTAACTTTTACCATTACGCTGCACCAGATTGAACTTGAATTTAGTCAAGTACTGACTGCGTTCAATATTCGCCCGATTATAGATGTTTTTCGGTGCCAGACCAATACGGAAAGTATCAAGATCTTTTTTTGTCACTGAGTGAAGTGCTATTTCTGCATTCAGAGGTTGATTCAAAGTTGAATTGACCTGTATATCCCCCAAACCTAGTGCCCAGCTGGCCATAGGTGACATTAAGAACGATACGGTACATGCAAGGATTGATTTCCGCACTTGCTGGCTCCCTTTTTTATATTTAGATATTATTAGTTTTACTAAGCCTTAAAACTAGTACATAGTTAATAAATTAGCAATCAAGTCGCTAATCCGGGCAGTAAATTATACATTTCTTATCTGCTATTTAATTAATGAATTAAAGCACAAAGAGTCAAAAATAAGATAAGCACTCTTTTAAAATACATAATAGCATTATTTTTATAAAAAAACTTAGCTTATTTCTCTTTATTATTAGTATGTTAAAATAAAATACTCAAGAAAAACATTAACTGGTCATATAATTTAATAAAAAATGTAGATTAAGTCACACTTCTTAATCTTTTTAAACAATTTTAGATCGAATAGCTCTCAATATGAAAAAATAATTATTTACATTGAGAAAATATAAATTAACGGGAAAAGTAGTGTCAGGCGGGTAAAAGACTAATAGTGTCCATAGGAACTATTATTTTTGCTGACCTGAGCAGGTACTCAGACCAGCAAAATTATTTAGATATAATCTCTGATAAGAATTTCAGCTATCTGTACACTATTTAATGCTGCACCTTTACGCACATTATCCGCTACTACCCACATATCCAAACCTCGTGGATGAGAAATATCTTCACGTATACGGCTTACATAAACAGGATCACTACCAGCACCTTCAGTGACTGCCGTAGCATAACCACCATCATTTTGTTCATCAAGCACCTCAATACCGGCAAACGCAGTTAATAGCTCAGTCGCCTTTTGTGCTGATATTTTTTCTTTCGTTTCAATATGCAGTGCTTCAGAATGGCCATAAAAAACCGGAATTCTTACCGCTGTTGGATTAACCAGAATGCTATCATCCTCAAAGATCTTGTTGGTTTCCCAAACCATTTTCATTTCTTCTTTGGTATAACCATTTTCCTTAAATACATCAATATGAGGCAAGGCATTAAAAGCAATCTGTTTAGGATACACTTCAACTTTAACTTCTTTACCATTCAGAATACTCGCCGTCTGTGAGGCTAATTCTTCAATGGCATTTTTACCCGTACCGGATACCGCCTGATAGGTACAGACATTAATACGTTCAATACCAACTGCATCATAAATGGGTTTAAGCGCCACCAGCATCTGAATCGTTGAGCAATTTGGATTGGCGATAATTCCTCGTTGGGTATAATTTGCTATCGCATGGGGATTGACCTCAGGAACCACCAGAGGAATGTCATCGTCATAGCGAAAATGAGCGGTATTATCGACCACAACACAGCCTGCCTCAGCCGCTTTAGGTGCATAGATTTCTGAAATGCTTCCCCCGGCAGAAAACAAACCAATTTGAACCTGTGAAAAATCAAATTCGCTTAGATCCTGCACCGTATAATGTTTACCTTTAAATTGTATTTTGCTACCGGCAGAACGTGCACTTGCCAAGGGATAAAGGTTTCTTACCGGAAAATCCCTCTCTTCTAAAATAGCCATCATGGTTTCACCAACAGCACCTGTGGCACCCACTACTGCAACATCATATTGTTTTGTCATTTGTCTATCCTGGCTTTACTTAATTTATAAATAATTTATTTGTGATAAAAATAATTTTTGTGCTATGCCTTAAGGGCCGAGACCACAGCATCTCCCATTGCTTCAGTACCGACTTTAGTGTCACCCTCCGTATATATATCAGCAGTTCTAAGCTGTTTGTTCAAGACACTATCAACCGCATCTTCAATTTTTATTGCCAGCTCTTCAGCCGCCAGAGAATAACGCAGCATCATTGCTACAGATAAAATAGTTGCCAGAGGATTAGCAATATCCTGACCGGCTATATCAGGTGCAGAGCCATGAATGGGCTCATACATACCTTTTTGATTTTTATCCATAGAGGCTGATGGCAACATACCAATTGAGCCTGTCAGCATGGCTGCACAATCAGATAAAATATCGCCAAACATATTAGTCGTTACCATAACATCAAATTGTTTTGGTGCTCTGACCAGCTGCATTGCGGCATTGTCAACATACATATGACTGAGTTCTACCTGTGGATATTGCTCAGCCACCTGGATAATCACTTCACGCCATAATTCAGTACACTCAAGAACATTTGCCTTATCCACAGAACAGAGTCGTTTATCACGTTTCATTGCTGTTTCAAAGGCAACATGAGCAATACGTTCAATCTCAGATTCTTTATAGATAAGTGTGTTAAAGCCTTGTTTTTCATCATTATCAAGTATTCTTATGCCTCTGGGTTGACCAAAATAAATGCCGCCGGTTAATTCCCGCACAATCATGATATCCAGTCCGGAAACAACCTCTTCTTTGAGTGTGGAAGCATGAGCCAACTGTGGATAAAGGATTGCCGGCCGCAGATTGGCAAATAATTCCAGCTCGGAACGCAGGCCTAACAGGCCTTTTTCGGGACGCACGGCAATATCAAGGGATTCCCATTTATAACCACCGACAGCACCTAAAAGCACTGCATCTGCCTCTTTGGTTAATGATAAAGTAGCTTCTGGTAAAGGTGAGCCACAATCATCATAAGCAACACCACCGACCAGTGCCTGTTCCATTTCTATATTCAGAGAAAAGTCTTTTTTTAGGCAGTTCAGAACTTTTACCGCCTGGGCAACAATTTCAACACCAATACCATCACCAGGTAGTACCGCAATTTTTTTAGTCATTATAGTATCTCAAATCATTATTAAATTAGAAAGTAGCTTATACCTGAGACTGGAAAAGCCAGGGGGTTAAGTTTTTCTGTTTCTGTTCATAAGCACGAATATCATCTGCGTGCTCCAGAGTCAGGCCTATTTCGTCCAGTCCCTCAAGCAAACAATGACGGCGAAATTGATCCAGTTCAAAGTGAATATCAAGCTCATTGCTGATCTTATCAGCAGCAAATATTTTTTGTTGCTGCAGATCAACTGTTAACTGGGCACCTTCATTCGCCTGTACTAACTGAAAGAGTTCATCAACAACGGTTTCAGCTAATATTATCGGTAATAAACCATTTTTAAAACAATTATTATAAAAAATATCGGCAAAGCTTGGTGCTATAATTACACGAATACCATAATCTTCCAGTGCCCAGGGTGCATGTTCACGCGATGAACCACAGCCAAAATTGCCTCTGGCCAATAATATTCTTGCACCCTTATAACGGCTTTTATTGAGTATAAAATCTGGATTTACAACCCGCTGTGAATTGTCCATTCCCGGTTCACCATGATCCAGATAACGCCATTCATCAAATAAGTTGGGTCCAAAACCACTGCGTTGAATGGATTTAAGAAATTGCTTGGGGATAATAGCATCAGTATCAACATTGGCCCGATCCAAAGGTACAGCAATAGCGCTAATTTTAGTAAATTTTTCCATTTGTATCTTCCTTTGAATTTATTTTATAGCGGTTCAACAGCAGTAAAATGACCGGCTATGGCAGCTGCAGCTGCCATAGCCGGACTCACTAAATGAGTCCGCCCACCCTGCCCCTGACGCCCTTCAAAATTACGATTTGAAGTGGATGCACAACGTTCCTGGGGCTGTAGTCGGTCAGCATTCATTGCCAGACACATTGAACAGCCCGGTTCACGCCATTCAAAACCGGCAGCAATTAAAATTTTATCCAGCCCTTCCTCTTCAGCCTGCTGCTTAATCAGCCCTGAACCCGGGACGACCAACGCCTGCTTAATGGTATCGGCTACTTTTTTGCCCCTGGCAACATCGGCCGCAGCACGAATATCTTCAATGCGTGAATTGGTACAAGAACCAATAAATACCACATCAATGGTTACCTCATTGATTGCCTGACCAGCAGATAAGCCCATATACTGCAAGGCAGCTTTCATACTTTCCTGTTTAACCGGATCAGTTTCATCAGCTGGATCAGGAATAGCTTCATCTATGGCCATAGTCATTTCCGGAGATGTTCCCCAGGTTACCTGAGAGCGTATTTGCGTAGCATCCAGTTTTATCACCTTATCAAACTCAGCATCTTCATCCGAATAAAAATTCATCCAGTAATCAACTGCCTGCTGCCATTGTTCATCTTTTGGCGCATAAGGACGACCTTGCACATATTCAGTCGTAGTCCCATCGACGGCCACCATACCGGCACGTGCACCTGCTTCAATGGCCATGTTAGACAAGGTCATACGACCTTCCATAGAAAAAGAACGAATGGCCTCGCCGGTAAATTCAATGGCATAACCGGTACCACCTGCAGTTCCCAAACGACCAATAATAGCCAGAATGACGTCTTTAGCCGTGATCCCGGGTTTAAGTTGACCATCCAACTGAACCCGCATATTTTTTGATTTTTTCTGAATCAGACACTGGGTTGCCAGTACATGCTCAACTTCAGAAGTGCCTATGCCAAATGCCAGTGTACCAAAAGCACCATGAGTTGAAGTGTGTGAGTCACCACAGACCAGGGTCATACCCGGTAAAGTAGCTCCTTGCTCCGGGCTCACCACATGAACAATACCCTGACGAATATCATCCATTTTAAATTCCGTAATGCCGAACATCTGACAATTAGCATCCAGTGTGTCAACCTGAAGTTTGGACACGGGATCGACAATACCTTTATCCCGATCTGTGGTTGGTACATTATGATCCGGTGTAGCCAGATTAGCGGCTATTTTCCACGGTTGCCGACCAGCAATACGTAAGCCTTCAAATGCCTGGGGAGAAGTAACTTCATGAATCAACTGGCGATCAATATACAATAAGGAGGTACCATCATCATTTTCCCGGACAACATGGCTGTCCCATAATTTATCATATAATGTTTTTGCCATTTTGTTCATCTCCAAAATTCATATTTGTCATTAGGCTGTCAATATCTGGCAACACTTTGCTTGTCTTTATAGTATCGTTTAATTTAAAATAACTCAAATTACATTTTTTTATATTTTTCATAACTATTAGTTATACTTCATGAAATAATAAATTTACGCCTAAGCGAGTAGCAATGGATATTCCATCAATAGAAACATTTATTATCGTCGCAGAAAAACAATCTTTTTCATTGGCTGCCGGGCAGCTTTATTTAACTCAGCCAGCCATTAGTAAGCGCATTGCAGCACTGGAAGCTGAACTTGACTACAAATTGTTTGACCGGATAAAAAAAAGAATCATACTGACCGAAGCCGGCAGGGTCTTTCTGCCTCGGGCAAAAGCCATAATAGAACAACTTACTGCAGGAAAAAATGCTCTGGCAGATATGGGCGGACTGGTTGGTGGTGAATTACTGATGATCACCAGCCATCATATTGGTCTGCACTATTTACCACCCATTTTAAAACACTATATTCATCACTATCCCAATGTTGATCTTAAACTGGATTTTATGGAATCCGAGGCCGCCTGCCTGGCGGTAGAAAATGCACAAATAGAACTGGCCGTCATTACTTTACCCATTGAACCCCATCATTGCCTCAATATGGTCAAAACCTGGGAAGATCCACTCACTCTAGTGGTTCATAATGATCATCCTTTACTGGAGCAGCTCAAAAATAAGCAACAGAATAGTGATCAGGCTATTCAGGCACTGACTGATTATCCTGCTATTTTGCCGGAAAAAGGCACTTATACACGGGCAATAATTGATGCTTATCTGAGCCGTTCAGATATACAGGTGCATTCTAAATTAGCGAATAATTACCTGGAAACTATCAAGATGATGGTCAGTGTTGGGCTGGGCTGGAGTATACTTCCACAAACCTTAATTGACAGCACCTTAACTGCCATCAGTATTGCGCAATTTACCGCCCATCGCTCACTGGGTATTGTGACCCACCGGCATCGAACCTTATCACCTGCAGCACAAAGAATGGTACAGCTAATTACCGGAGCGACTTAAGTGTCAATAAATTAGTTCCAATCCACTTCATGACCCGATTTTTTTGTCAGCAGCTGAAGATAATCATGATGAGCCTGCATTTCTTCAGTATCTGCCTGTTGCACTATGAGTGCCGGACCTGAGCCATCAAGCCTGCGAATTTGTTCTGCATTGCTCTGGCTGTTATTATCCAGTGACAGACTTGTCTGACCACCCGTCATGGCCAAATACACATCAGCAAGAATTTCCGAATCCAGCAATGCTCCATGCAGCTGACGGTTACTATTATCAATATAATAACGCCGGCACAGAGCATCAAGATTATTTTTTTGACCTGGATGTTTATCTCTGGCCAGTTTAAGAGTATCAAGAATAGTGCAGGATGATTCCAGTTTATCCGGATTTTGAGCTGATAGCTCAGCCAGCAGCTTTATTTCATGATTAAGAAAACCGACATCAAAGGGAGCATTATGAATAACCAGCTCACTGCCTCGGACAAATTCAATAAATTCATCATAAATATCTGCAAAATAAGGCTTGTCGGCTAAAAATTCATTGGTAAGACCATGAATTTCAATGGCACCATCATCAACCTTGCGTTCAGGATTTAGATATTTATGGAAGGTATTTCCTGTTAAGCGCCGATTAACCAGTTCAACACAACCGATCTCAATGATTCGATGCCCCTGTGAAGGTTCCAGACCCGTGGTTTCAGTATCCAGTACGATCTGTCTCATAATGATTCTATACCTTTGTTAGCTAATTCATCCGCACGTTCATTCTCAGTATGTCCTGAATGACCTTTTACCCATTGCCAGCTGATATTATGCGCCTCTTGCAGACTATCGAGTTGTTGCCACAAATCAACATTTTTCACCGGCTGTTTACTGGCTGTTTTCCAATTTCTTTTTTTCCAGTTATGGATCCATTGGGTGATACCCTGACGTAAATATTGAGAATCTGTGGTCAAAACAACATCACAGGGACGTTTTAGCTGCTTAAGTGCTTCTATTGCCGCAGTCATTTCCATACGATTATTGGTAGTATCTCGTTGCCCACCAAAAATTTCTTTTTCATTTTCTTTAAATTTTATTAATGCTCCCCAGCCGCCACGCCCAGGATTACCTTTACAGGCACCATCAGTATAGATATAGGTTGTATTATCCATTATGTTATTGCTGCTCTTTATCTGTGTTAAAGCGTGCCGTTTGTGTCACCTTGGCACCCATTATCGCCTTAGGAAATTTCCATTTTGGTTTAATTGGTGTCAGTGTGGACACCCGTTTAGTCGCCAGCAGTACATAAGCACCGGCGGGTAATACCCTGCTGAACGGCCCTGCCTGCTCCATAAATTGTAATTTTTTTAATAAGCCTGAACGATTAATTGGTGGTCGATAAAAATGCTCGCAGACCTGTTCTACATCAAAACCTAATAACTGTAGCCAGTCACTCAAGCGTTTCTGTGAAATCAGCCGTCCGTAAGATGGCAAGGGCAGATTGTCCGTCTTACTATAATTTTTATCAGCCCGTGTTTTGCTAGTGCTAAAAACCCGCTGTCTTATTTCCCAGTATTTATGCCAAAGTCCCCATAAGCTAAAGGGGTTAAAACCAAGAATAATCAATTTTCCTTCTGCCAGCAATATTCGTTCAACTTCTCTGAGTATCTGATGCGGATTAGCTTCAAATTCAAGAGTATGAGGTAGAATAACCGCATCAATAGATTGATTTTGTACCGCCAATTGAGCAAATAAACTGATACTATGACTAGCGCATTCATGCCTGTGCTGGCTTGAAGAAAAAATGTATTGATAGGATGTTCTTGCCTGTTTAATCAACTCATCAGCATCTAGACAGCCCAATTGTAGCAGATTATAACCAAAGATTTGCTCCAGAAATTTCGCTAGTTGAGATTGCTCACTCTGCAATAATGTTTGTCCTAATTCACCTGAATACCACTGACGTACCATCGGCCATGGATCAGAGAATAGCAGCTGATTAGCGGTGCTTTGGGCCGTTTTTTTCTCTACCGGCGTGAATATATTATTAGAATTATTCATTTTTAAAGAGTTTTTATGTAATAATTAGCGGTTATGAATAGTGAAAAAGATTTTTGCCAGATAACCCCTGAAGTATCCTGTGTAAGCGCACTGGATGACAATTATATCTGGTTTATCCATGGTTTGGCAGAAATGTCTGCGCAAAAACAAATTATTATTGTTGATCCCGGTGATGCTCAGCCCGTTATCGATGCCATTGAAGGCAATCATTATCAACCTCAGGCTCTGTTTATCACACATCATCATTATGATCATACAGGTGGTATTGATGAATTGATCAGTCGCTATCATATCCCAGTTTACGGGCCTGATAGTCAAAAAATTGCTCAGATCACTGAGCAATTGGTCCACCAGCAAAGCATTTTATTGACATCCATGGGGCTTTCTTTTTCGGTACTGGAAGTACCCGGCCATACCCTGGATCATATTGCTTATAGCGGCCATAATTGCCTGTTTATTGGTGATACGCTATTTGCTGGTGGTTGCGGACGTCTCTTTGAAGGCACAGCAATGCAAATGCACCACTCTTTGAGTCAATTATTACTGCTGGATGATAAGGTACATGTTTATTGTGCCCATGAATATACTCAGGAAAATCTACAATTTGCCCAAAAAGTAGAACCTGACAACCTGCTGTTGCAGCAAAGAGTTGCTGCAACAGCAGAATTACGTGCCAATAACCAGGCAACCGTACCCTCTTCCCTGGGCCTTGAAAAACACACAAATCCTTTTTTACGCTTTGATGATCCCCAGGTTAAAACTGCAGCAGAACAATTTGCCGGGCATGTTCTGAAAACACCCGCAGCTGTATTTGAAACCGTTCGCAACTGGAAAGATAGTTTGGATTAACATTCAATGTATCCACAAAGCTCATTATTAGAAGTATTTATTATGAATAAAAGCGCTATTATTATTTTCTTATCCGTTCTGCTCATAAATGGTTGTAGTTCTATAAATACATCCCCCCCTACAAACCCTGAGTTAAGTGCTAATTCCCCGGATGAAGCAAATTTTTTAAGCGATATTTTTGCTCAATTTCAGGAACAACCTGAGACAGAAAGCAAAAAAGAAACAGAAAGTGTCCTGCAATCCACACGCCTGGTTTTACAGTCAACGCCAGAAGTGACTCAACAGATAATTGAACAAAAAATTGAACAAAATCGTCAACAGTTGCATTTTGATGATGTATGGAAGCGAATTACTTCATCCTATCAACTTTCTGCTATTGATAATAAGCGAATTCATAACCAGCAGGATTGGTTTTTACGTCATAAAAAAACCATAGAAAAAATTTCTGAACGAGCAATACCGTTTTTATATTTTATTACTGAAGAAGTCAACAAGCGCAAAATGCCCGGTGAAATTGCACTGCTGCCAATCATAGAAAGCAGTTTTAAAACCAATGCTTATTCACGGATGAAAGCAGCAGGACTCTGGCAGTTTGTCCCAGCAACTGGCCGCCATTTTGGTTTAAAACAAAACTGGTGGTATGACGGTCGCCGTGATGTCTATCAATCAACTCTTGCGGCGCTCACCTATCTTGAACAATTGCATAAGTATTATAAGGGTGATTGGTTGTTAGCTTTAGCTGCCTATAATGCCGGAGCGGGAACCATTAACCGTGCCATCAGAAAAAACATAAAAAAAGGCAAACCCATTGATTACTGGTCATTGCCATTACCACGAGAAACAGCAAGATATATACCTAAATTGCTAGCAATTTCCCGTATTATCGATAAGCATGAGCAATATAATATTAGTCTATCCCCCATTAATAACCAACCTCACCTGATGTTGATCAATACCCAATCACAAATTGATTTAGCCGTTGCTGCAAAAATGGCTGGGCTAAGCTTAAAAGAAATACAAACTTACAACCCGGCATTTAAACAATGGGCAACCGATCCCAACGGCCCCCATCATCTACTGATCCCCATAAACAAAGCTGCTGGTTTTGAACAAAAACTGGCACTACTTGATAAAAAAGATCGAGTTAAATGGTATCGCCACAAAATTCGTTCAGGTGAAAGCCTCAGCGTTATCGCCCGACATTACCGAATCTCAGTTAAATTATTAAAACAGGCGAACAAACTTAAAAACAGTCGAATACGCGCTGGAAAATACTTAATGGTACCGCAAAACAGTAATGCTAAAACATTATTGGCCAGCAATCAGCCACGGAAAAAACAGACTAAGCGAGTTGTTTCTGCAAGCAATAGCAAATACTTTAACTATACCGTACAACGTGGCGATTCCTTCTGGAAAATAGCCCGTTATTACAATGTTTCACATAAAAAACTAGCCACTATAAATCATTATTCAAGCGGTGATACATTATCTATCGGTCAGACACTTTTGATCCCGCAAACAATTATTGCCGAAAACAAAAGTACTCGGGAGATTTCTTATAAGGTGAAATCAGGTGATTCACTGTATACCATATCCAGACAGTTCAAAGTGACCATTAACGAGTTAACACGCTGGAATAATCTCAATATAAAAAAATATTTAAAACCCGGTCAGCAACTACGAGTATTTATTGTTAAAAGCCAGTCAAGTTAATGTCAGCTTATTATTTTACCCTTTACTATGACTTAGCAACACAAGCCAACGGACATCGTTACAAATTACAACGTGCATTATCGCTGTCCAATAATTTTAGTTTACAAAATATAAGCACTCAGGCACAATGCGGTGGTAAAGCTATCTGTGGCTACTGTCGGGTAAAAGTTCTGGCCGGCCTGCAATATTGCAACCCACCCGGTCCAGATGAAAAAGCAATTTTATCAACCGATGAATTAAAACAGGGCTTGCGCCTCGCCTGTCAGCTCTATTGCCTCAATAATATCAGCATACTCATAGCCGTCAAATGAAACAGCCGATAAATAGTTATTCCAATATGACCTTCCTGGACATCCAGACGCGAAAAATTAGCAATAATGGGATGTTGTTTAGACATATTGAGTTAATCCAATACCTGATAAAGATTACTATTATGATCTTGATGCTGGCAGATACGGCAGTAAAACCTGTCAGACTGAGAATACTGCTTTGGAAAATGAAATTTAATCCCACAGGAGTTACAGGTACTTTCAGTTAGTGGTACAAAATGGTATGAAGAAAGAAACCAGTTATCGATCATTATTGCTTCAGACTCACAGACGGCTGCACAAATACCACAACCCGTACAATCTTGAGGGTTAATTTCATATTTTAGTTGTGCTGAACTTAATTCATACATATTCGATAAGTTTTTTTCACTGTTAAACAGCTTTAATGCACCTGTTGGACAAAGATTTATACAGGCATCACAGCCATTACATATGAATTCATCAAGAACCGGTGACCATGGCCAGTGACTTTTGTTTTCTTTGCTAATAGTCAAAAACTGGCCGGGTGGAATGGTTTGCAATTCTGCTTGATTCAGGGGATCAATTATCAGCATTTGTTTGTGTAGCTGCTGCCCGCCGCCATGAAGAAAGTCACGCCTTGATATCTGTGTGCCACGACTGATAGTCTCATCACTATTAAAAACTTTTGTCCATACATTATTTGAACGTTGCATGAGTATTATGGGCGATTGATTATTTTCACTCAGCAGGTGATTGAGTTTTTCAATACGATAATAGAGATCATTATTTGAAGCATATCTGGAGCATTGTTTACACTGTTCTGTGGCTAATAGAAGATGTTCTATACCTGAATTATATAGTTGTAATAGCTGGCGTATTCCAAGTGCGTGAATACAGGGAAGGATTGCACTGTGCTCATTGATGCCACTTTTATCACAGGCAAAGAGAGCAACTATCTTTGCTCCAAGTTGTCGTATCACCCATGGGAAATGAATATGTAACGCGCCACTGGGACAAGCCGGTACACATAGACCACAACCATCACATGTATCAACATTTAAGCCAAGAGCTTCATCATCCAGTATCCATGCTTCTTGTGGACAGGCATCAACACAGGAACGACAATTGCTCAAATTACATACACTATGTACACAAGCATCAGCATTGATATCAGGCAGACGTAATTGCTGAATAATATCTTCAATTAGATGCTGACTATCTTTGCTCATTGCTACCCCCTGATATTGAAATGCTATTTTTTCAATGCGCGGATATAAGCAATAAGATCGTTAATTTCAGCTTCTGATAAATCAGCACGGGCAGGCATTGCAGCATTACCTCCATATGTTGCGGCCCCATTTTTGATCGCATTGATTAAATCACTATCTGTACCGGTTGCTCCATCAGCATCAGTATCCAGTCTGAATATTCCCTGAGTAAAACTTGTTGGTTTAGGATTAAGTGCTGCTGCTGCAACACCATCACCATTTCCTGTAGTTCCATGACAGGCGACGCAGGCACCTTTACCGTCATAAATAATTTTACCTGATAAGCTAGCAGTAGAGAAAACCGGTGTAGAAAACATCAAAGTGGTCAGTGAAACGGCAATTAATTTCACTAACGGAATTGAGCTTAGATGGGTTGAATTATTCATTAAAAATCCTCTGTTGTTATCAATGATTTTTTTGCTTAAACACTTGGACCCATACCCGGCATGTACTGCATAGGCAGTTCATCAGCTTTTATTGTTTTAGGTTGCATGCGTTCATCAATTTCTTCTCTGCTAGGTCTAGGTTGCTCCAGCACTTGTACCAGGATTTCACGAAATTCTTCACAATAGGCTGCCGTAATAGCTGCCAGAGCGGCGAAATATTGTGTATCACAACGTGCCAGAACACGCTCAGCAAAGTTACCGAGCCAGCGAAGCAGATGCTCATCCATAAAGGTTGCAATCTGTTCAAGAGTTTTTATTTTTTCATCCCGCTCTAATAATTTAGCGATAAATTGTAATTCATACACCAGATGGTCATCCGGTCTTAGTCGCCAGTTGGGAATTTCTAAACCATATGCTTCATACCAGTTGCGCACATCAAACATACTCTGTTGACAAACCAGGCTATCTTCATCCAGCCAGACAGACTCTTCGGGGGAAGCAGAAATATTGTAGTTTAAATAAATACTGGCATAATCAGCGGCAAGATCATTGAGAGTGTCTTGTTCGACGTTATCTGCAAAGGCTGTTAATGCATCCACTAAAAGTTGTATAGCTTCTATGCCTGGACCATCCTCGGGTATAATGGTCAGGCAAAAAGGAAAATCAATTTTTTTCAGTTCCTTTAGTACCGCAGCATCAGGCTCATGATCATGCAAAGTCGCTAATAAATTAAGATCGTCTGCAATACGCCTGCGCAGAACATTTAAAAAATCCGGCTGCTCATAATAGGGTAAGGAGGCATTCATTTTAGTTTTCCTTTGCTATGTGCAATAAAGCCAATAGATGGTTTTGTCAGTTCAATGTTAGCCATGTTTTTTACCTGACGTGATACCGTCTCTTTTTTTCCAAAAGCAATAGTGTCAAGACTTGCATCCCATATTTTTTCAATTGGACCAATATCCAGTACACGCATCATGCAGGCCATTACACAATAGGGTTTTCTGCCGGCGTCAATTTCATCCACACACATATTACATTTTTTGACGATATTCTCTGACGGATCAAATTGAGGTGCGCCATAAGGGCAAGCCGCCTCACAACGACGACAGCCAATACAGAGAGTAGAATCTATATCGACAATGCCATCCTGCTTACGTTTAAAAATGGCCCCTGTCGGACAGGTTGGCAGACAGGCAGGCTCTGCACAATGATTACATGACATATTAACCTTATAGGCAAATACATTGGGATAAGTACCCCCTTCAATATACTGTACACGGCGAAAACGAGGCCCTGGAGCCAGACCATTTTTGTCTTTACAGGCAATTTCACAAGCGCGGCAACCAATACAATCCACATTATTATGAACAAAGCCAAGCTGCATCTCAGGTTTGACGGGAGTATAGGTGACTCGTTTGGTACGTTTGACAGCTTCCCGTATTTTTTTAACATCTTTGTTCGTTGACATGTTGCATTCCTTCAGGTCTGATTAATAATCGCGACGAAAAACGTGCGCACGGGAAGTAGCCAGTTTGTCCCAGCCAGGACGATGAACCAGCTGTGTTTTCTGCAAATTACATAAAACGGTGTTATAAGCAAAACTGCCTGCCGGACTTGGATTATCCAGCGTAAGGAAGTCCGGATTACCCGCCCTGTCAACGCCGTTTTCATCCAGATCCATCCATGCTCCTTCATGTAATACTAATACATTGGGCATACAGCGTTCGGTGACATAAACAGGCACCACCACTTTGCCACGATCATTCCAAATTTCGACAGTATCGCCTATTTTAATCCCCATGCGTTTAGCATCTGAGGCATTCATTGTGACTTCCTGTTCATAGGTTTCTCTTAGCCATGAACAATTATTGAAAATTGAATGAGTCCGCCATCTGGGATGAGGTGAAATAAGATGGAATGGCCATTCTTTTGTTTTGGATGAGTTTAATGATTCCCAGGGTTCAATCCATTTTGGAATGGATGGAATGTGGTATCCATATTTTGTTTTCTTCCAATCACTGATCTGGGCCAGCTGAGTACTTAGAATTTCAATTTTTCCAGAAGCAGTTTCAAAGCGTTTGCCTTTTTCAATCTGATCCTGAAAAGCCACATGAGGGCGATCCAGTTTGAATTTATAAACACCGAGTTTTTTGAACTCGTTCCAGGACATATCAACATGTTGATGTGCCATTACCTTATTTTCCCACCATTCACGCAAATAGGCTTCATCTACTGCATCGTTATGGTAAAAATAATTTCGGCTTGCCTTGGGATTATAGGCCTGACCAAAGACATTACCACCGAGGCGATAAGCCAGTTCGGTAAAAATCTGAAAATCAGTTTTAGATTCACCCATAGGTTCAATTACCTTAGGACGATGTATATAATAGTGTCCTTTATACCAGGGCAAAGCTGTATCGTGGCGTTCAAAGTGAGTCGATACCGGCAGTAAGATATCAGCCCAGAGACCTGATGGGGTGATGGTAGAATCCAGGCAAACTACCAGTTCAAGCATTTTAATAGCTTGTAGATCTTTATTAATATTGGTGAGCTGGTTTAACCAGTCAGAACCCTGCCAGAAAATACCTTTAATATTAGGGATCTGTCCATCTGTGTCATCCTGTCGAGGCCACAGCCCCACTTCTTCACGTTTGACATTAGGATAATTCAAAACACAATGTGCCCACCGATCAGATTTAATCGCTGAAAACCAGATATTTGCATATTGATCATAGGGATATGCAACGGCTTCTGCATGCCAGCCTTTGCCCACACCTTCAGCACAGCCGCCGATTTTACCGATATTCCCGGTCATTGCCTGAAGTGCTGCCGCCATACGGCTGTATTGTTCTCCGTAAGCATTACGTCCAGGTGCCCAGGATGCTTTTAGTGCTGCAGGTTTAGTGCTAGCATACATATCAGCCAGTTTGATAATGTCTTTTTCCGGAACACCACATATTGCTGAGGCCCATGCCGGCGTTTTTGCCTGACCATCGTAAGTGCCTAAGATATAATCCTTAAAATTTTCCTGTCCATTAGCCGAATTTTTACTCCATTCAGGCATAGTGCCAGCATCCATACCCTGTACAAATTTGTCAATAAACGCCTGATCCTGTAGATTGTTAGCAAATATATAATGTGCCATGCCAGCCATCATTGCGGCATCAGTATTTGGTTTAATGGGGATCCACCAGGCATCATAAGCTGCGGCAGAATCAGTATACTGCGGATCAATAATGACAAATTTACAACCACGCTGTTTAGCCATGCGTAAATACATAAAGGTATTGCCGCCATGAAATGTGTAGGCCGGATTCCAGCCCCACATAATCATCAATTTTGATTCAGCATAGGTATCATCTTCATTACCATCCTGAATGGTACCGTAAGTCCATTTGGAGCTGGCTGTTGTTGCTTCATAGGAAGGCACTGACCATGAGTTAGTTCGACAACCAAACATGCCCATAAAGCGGCCTAATAAACCTTCAATTTGATCAGATTTGTGCAGTACACCATAAGAAGCGCCTGCATAGCTTTGGTCCAGTAACGCTGTGTTGCCATAGGTTTTTTTAATGTAATTCATTTTTTTGACAACAAAATTCAGCGCTTCATCCCATGAAACTCGTTTGAATTTACCTTCACCACGTTCGCCTACGCGCATCATGGGGTACAGCAGACGTTCGGCAGAGTAAAGACGCTGGCGGTAAGAACGACCACGCAGACAGGCACGTAGCTGAGGTTCTTCATTTGAATCTTTACCATAATAACCATTTTTTTGATAGCGTCCGTCATCACTGGAGAGCCTGACAATAACATCTTTCCATTTATGTGCCACTAGCATATGACGTGAGCCACAATTATGAGCACAACTGGTGACTACGGTTTCCAGTTCATCATCTTTTGGGTAAGGTTCATAGGCAAAGGCTTTAGCTTCTTTACCATATTTCATTTCGATCAAGCCTGAAGTTGTTAATATTCCAGCACCTGTTGCAGTCCCTTTTAAGAAGGAACGTCGGCTGAGATTAAGGCGCTTTTGCAGCTTTTTAAAGCTTTGATTTATGCTCATGTTGTTTTCCTTTTACACCGAGTTCACTATTTTTTAGATATTTTTTGTTTTAGCTGAAATCTTGGATTAGATTCTGTGGGACGGTCTTTTGCCCAGCCAGGTATCTCTTTTGCCATTCCAGTCCATTCATGACGTGGATATGGATAAGAAATACGATACCATTGACGTCCACCATGACAGCCGAAACATATATCAGAATCTTTTTTTCCTGCTGTTTCAATTTCTTTTGCTTTGAGAAAGTTGACCTGATGACGATTTGTTCTTATTCTTTCATGACAAAGTAAGCAGTTATTCTGAAAAAGTTTCCTAGATGTGTTCCAGTGAGAGGTAAGACCCATTCGCTTATAATCCGGAAAACTACCATGACACATCAGACATATTTCCGGGTTAACTGATTTGCGTAAGGTGAAATTACTTTGATTATGATCGGGGGGAATTATGGCTGCCTCACGAGGATTACTTCCCTGGTGGCAGGTATTGCATTTCATAGCCATTATCTGTTGAGCTAAATCACCACTTAAATGACGTTGGTGAAAGCTTTGTTGAGCTCCTTCATATGTGCTCAATGTCTGATACCAGGCTTTACTGGATTGAGCAGGAAGCCCTGCTGTTGATTGAGTGAGTATGTTACGTTCAATGATTTCCTGGTGGCAAGCTAAACACTGTTTGTTTGTTGCAGTGGCAATTGCTGGTTGAAAATGAACAGGATCCCATTGAGCACGTTGGTAATCTTTGTTGAATAAATTTTCAGCTGCCCAGATAGTCATTGTACTCATTGATAATAAGAGCAGTATCAGCAATAGATAATATCTTTTCATTTGTTTTTGACCTCAGGCTACCAGGTCTTTAATCAACAGAAAACTGCTGATAATGACCCGTTGATGAATAAGTAAAAAAACGGCGCATCCCAGCGCCAATAATCGTGCATCCGTGCACTTGTTAAAATGCATCCATGCTTGTGCGAAGAAGAAACTCTTTTTCTTATCTCCAGGCAGTCATACCACCCATGCCATTCATGCCGGACATGCCATTCATGCCATTCATGCCATTCATGCCATTCATGCCGGACATACCGTTCATACCGTTCATACCGTTCATACCGTTCATACCGTTCATACCGTTCATGCCGGACATGCCTGACATACCGTTCATGCCACTCATACCGGTAGCAGGGTAGAAAAATATCTGTCCCTGAGGAGTAATTTTGAAATAGCCATTCATTCCAGCCATACCACTCATGCCATTCATACCGGACATACCGCTCATGCCATTCATGCCGGACATGCCATTCATACCGGACATACCGTTCATGCCGGACATACCATTCATGCCGGACATACCGTTCATGCCAGACATACCGTTCATGCCGGACATACCATTCATGCCGGACATACCGTTCATGCCGGACATACCATTCATACCTGACATACCGTTCATGCCACGCATACCTGCTGGCTGCCATACCCACTGACCCGCCATACCATTCATGCCGGACATACCGTTCATACCCGACATACCATTCATACCGGACATACCGTTCATACCCGACATACCATTCAT
>Ga0256844_10000280_pt1 | contig 19788 bp, 17 predicted proteins | sample MusselsmetaG_FD_189100 | JGI IMG/M metagenome (GOLD analysis project Ga0256844, IMG submission 189100) | Mussel associated microbial communities from hydrothermal vent at the East Pacific Rise, Pacific Ocean - Mussels | ecosystem: Host-associated > Mollusca > Shell > Unclassified ... | reverse complement strand
ATTCAAAAATTAGAATGTGATTATGATGGTGCAGCTGATGGGTTTATGTCTTTTGATTTACATAGTTATGATGCAGATTTAATAAATAACGCAACAGGAGTAACTACCTATTTTTATGAGAATCAAGCAGATTTAGATGCAAGTATAAACGAGTTAACTAATTATACCAATACTACTAATCCACAAACTATTTTAGTTAAAATAGTAGATAATACTACACTTTGTTATAGCGAAACAACCTTGCAATTAGAGGCTAGTTTTATTGCTCAGGATGATGCAACTCTAGAATTGTGTGATGAATTAAACTCGGAAGATGGAATAAGTGTATTCGAGTTGAGTTTAGCTACATCGCAAGTCATTGCAAATTTACCTGTAAATACACAAGTAACATATTACGAATCGTATAGTAATGCTCAAAATCAAGTAAACCCTTTAGGAGATTATTATGAAAATACAGCAGCTTATGCTCAAGTTTTATACTCCAGAGTAGAGAATGAATTTGGTTGTGTCGGTATTAAAGAGGTTTATCTTTTTGTAAATGATTTACCTAATCTGTTGCTAGATGAAGATATTATTTATTGTTTAAATTCTTATCCAGATCGTATAGAGTTAGAAGCGGGTATTGATGGCGATACTACTAATAATTACAATTTTTTATGGAGTACAGGGGAAACTTCATCATCAATATGGATAAATGAAGTAGGAATATATACTGTAAAAGTAATTTCAGCAACAACAGGATGTGAAAAGAGTAGAAATATAACAGTATTACCTTCTAGTGTTGCAGTAATTGAAAGTATTGAAATATCTGATGCACAAAATGTAAACGAGGTAATCGTGTTTGTTTCAGGTATTGGAGATTATGAATATGCAATCGATGATGAAAATGGTTCTTATCAAGATAATCATCATTTTTATGATGTGCCAAGTGGTTTGCACACTATATATGTTCGTGATAAAAATGGATGTGGAATTGTGGAAGGTCAATTAATAGGAGTTAAAGCTCCAAAGTTTTTTACTCCTAATCATGATGGTCAATATGATTATTGGATGCCAATAGGATTATCTCGAGAATTACATAGCGATATTTACATTTATATTTTTGATAGGTATGGTAAAGTTTTAGCTGAATTAACTCCTTTTGGAGAAGGATGGGATGGTTTATATAATGGTAAAACAATGCATCAAAATGATTATTGGTACAAGGTAGAATATACTGAAAAGTTTAGTGGAAAGAGGCGTGTTTTAAAAGGCCACTTTACTTTAAAAAGGAGAAAATAAAACGTTACAGTTTTTTTAATTTATCTTTAAATATAAACAATAAAATAATAGGTATTAAAAGTATTATTACTAAAGTTCTATTTGTTGAAAAAACACTAGGATGTAAAAGTAAAGTTAAAGCAAAACCTCCAATTGCACCTCCTAAATGTGCTGAGTGACCAATATTTCCTAATGATTTTTTCATGCCATAAACTGAATATAATAAATAACCAATTGCGAAAATATAACCAGGAATAGGTATGGCAAAATAAAAGTATAATGTCATTCCAGGATTTAACAGAATTGCAGCATAAAGAATTCCAGAAACTGCACCAGAAGCGCCTACAGCACTATAAAAAGGTTCTTTTTTATGAAATGACATAGTAATTAAGCTACCAGCAATTAAACTACCTAAGTAAATAATAATAAAATTTACCTGTCCTATTCTGTTAATAACTGCATCAGCAAAAAAGTAAAGTGTTAGCATATTAAAAAGTAAATGCATTTGGTCTGCATGTAGGAAACCAGAAGTTAACATTCTGTGTTTTTCTCCTTGCTGTATTGCTGAAATTTGAAATTTATTTTTATTAAAAAAAGCTAAATCACTAAATCCTTTAAATGAAACAATAACATTAATAGCAATAATAACAATTGTAACAATATCTAAACCACCCATATTTATTTGTTTTAATTTTCCTCAAAGATAAAATTAAATACGATATTTGCTAAATAAATAAAAAAGTCTTCATGCAGTTTATCATTTTTATACTAGTTTATCCTATAATTTGGTTGCTTTCTATTTTACCATTACGTGTTTTATATATATTATCAGATTTTATTTTTGTCCTGATTTATTATGTTTTTGGTTATAGAAAAGAAGTGGTTCGAGATAATTTAAAATTATCTTTTCCAAAAAAAACAGCAAAAGAGCTTAAGGAAATTGAAAAAAAGTTCTTTCATCATTTTGTTGATATTTTTATTGAGATGATAAAATCGTTTAGTATTTCTAAAAAGGAAATATTAAAACGATATAAATATACCAATATTGATGTTATTAATGATATTGAAAATTCAGGTAAGAGTATTGTCATTATGGGAGCTCATTATAATAATTGGGAATGGATTATTACGCTCAATAATTATGTTAAAGCAAATACTTTTGCGGCCTATACTAGAATTGAAAATAAGTATTTTGAACGAGCAATGTTAGCGTCAAGAGAGAAATTAGGAGCTGATTTTATTCAGACAACTAAGTTTGTTAAAAAGATGGAGACAAATAAAGCAAACAATATACTTTCAATTTATGGGCTTTTAAGTGATCAATCACCACAATTGCATAAAGCTAAATACTTTAATAAATTTATGGGAGTTAAAGTGCCAATTCATACTGGAGCAGAATTTTTAGCAAAACGTTTTGATTTAGCTGTTGTATTAATGAAAACTAGAAAGATAAAGCGAGGATATTATGAAACCACATTTGAAATTTTAACAGAGACACCAAAAGATTTTGAAGATTATAAATTAACCGATTTATTTTTACAAAAAATAGAGAAACAAATAAAAGAAGCTCCTGAATATTATTTTTGGTCACATAAAAGATGGAAACATGCTAATAGTATTGAAAAAGAATTGGCAAAAAGAGAGCGTAAACGATTAGAAAAGCTAAATAAGTGAAATTAGTTTATTTCTTAATTATAAGATTATCCATTTATAGCAACAACACTTTCTATTTTATTTGGTAAAACTTGTTTTAATGTAGCTTCAATTCCGTTTTTTAATGTAATTGTAGACGAAGGACAACCACTACAAGCACCTTGTAAAACTACAGAGCATATTTTAGTTTCTTCATCATAAGAATCAAACATTATATTTCCACCATCAGCTGTTACTGCAGGTTTAATATATTCATCTAATACAGCAATAATTTCTTTAGAGATACTACTATGAGCTGTTTTGTTTTCAGCATTTAGTTTTTCTTGAACCTTTACAGTTTTTGAAATATATTTATCTGTTACTATTTCTTTATTATCCTGTAAATACACTCTTATAAATCCTCTTAATTCGGGTATTATTTCAATCCAATCATATTTTTTGTTTTTTGAAATTGAAACATAATTTTCCGAAATAAAAATTTCATCTATATAATCAAATTTAAAAAGTTCTTTTGCTAGAGGAACTTCAGTAGCATTATCATTTTTATTAAGCTCAATTAGTTGCCTAGTTAACATTTTATTTGCTACAAATTTATTTACATTTGGATTTGGAGTACTTTCAGTAAAAACTTGTATTGCAATTTTAGTTTCTTTAATTTCTTTATTAAAAACAGATCCATTAGTATCAATATACGAACTTATCATTTGATTTAGTTCTGTTTGGACTTCATTCCATTCTACTATTTTAAATCTTTCTATTGCAATAAAATTTGCAGAGATAAAAACTTTTTTTATAAATGGTAAATAAAAAAGTTGCTGAACTAAGTTAGAATTCTTTGCTTCATCAACATTATTATACTCAAAACTACCTTCAGTTAATATACTATTCGAAACAAATTTTATTATAGTTTCTACGTTTGTTTTTTCTACTTTTAACATAATTGATTTTTAGGTTGCTAAAATAATAAAGAAAACTATAGCTTTCTTTAAATAAATGAAAATAATAATTATGATTAATCAACGTTAATATATATATTTGACGATATTAAAAAATATATGAAAAATCTCTCCTTATTATTTACCTTATTCTTTATTAGTATTGTTTCTTTTTCACAAGATTCAATATGTGATATTGGTGCAGGTTGTAGTGATTCTCCATTAGTATTTCCAAATACATTTGATAATGGAAATGCAGAAGTTGGTCCCGACTATGACTGCTTATTAACACAGCCAAACCCATCTTGGTATTTTTTAGGTTTTGATGAAAATGGTGATGTTGATATTGAAATTAGTCAAAAAGATACTTCAGGTTTACCTATTGATGTGGATTTTATTTGTTGGGGACCTTTTGATGATCCTTTTATTGCATGTAATAATTCATCAATTTTAAATAATTCTAATAGGATTTCATGTAGTTATTCAGAAAGTGCAGAAGAAACACTTAATATAAATAATGCTCAAATAGGTCAATTTTATATATTATTAATTACAAATTTCGATAATAATGAAGGTAATATTACAATGACCCAAACTAATCAAGCAGATGTGTTGGCTGGTTCTACGGATTGTTCTTATGCTTGCTCTGTTAATTTAGAAGGTGATAAAACTTTATGCTTTGATACTGATTTAACTTTACATTCTACTTTAGGTAATGATTCTATGTCTGCTTCTGCAACATATAAATGGTTTAAAAACAATATTGAGATTATTGGAGCTGATACTGATACTTATGATATTATTGGATCTAGTACCAACACTACAGATATTTATAAAGTTGAGGTTGAAGCTAATTTATGTGATGATGTAGCTATTGATGAAGTAGAAGTTAAATATGTAAATGTCATTACAAATTTAAAACTACAAAACATAAGTGATATTTATATTTGTGATGATGATAATGATGGATTTGCTTTATTTAATTTAAATGATAATAATGATGAAATTGCTAACATTGAAATGGCATCGAATTATGATTTTTTATATTATACAGATACTGGAATGACGGAATCTATTAGTAATCCGTCAAATTATGCTAATTCAGATCCTTATTTTGAAACAATTTATGTTTCAATTAAACACAAAACAGCAATAGGTTGTGAAGCAGTATCACAATTTGATATTTATGTATACGATACACCAAAAGCTACTCAATTAAATGATTGGGTTTATTGTGATGATGATAATGATGGTTATTATAATTTTGATTTAGATTCATTAGAATTAGAAATTTTAAATGGTCAAGATATTAGTAAATTTGATATTAGCTTTCATCATAATAAAGATGATGCAGATGATAATTTAAATTCTATTTTATCTCCTTATATAAATGATACTGCATTTACTTCTGAAGAAATATATATTAGAATTGAAAATAAAACACATACAGAGTGTTTTGATGTATCCATGTTTAATATTAGTGTTGTTTGGTTGCCAGTTTCTACGCAAATAGATAATTGGGGTCAATGTGATGATGATAATGATGGATTTTATGAATTTGATTTGTCTATTTTAAATACAGATTTATTAAATGGACAAGATCCAGATAGAATAAATTTAAGTTTTTATAATTCTTTAGTAGATGCAGAAGAAAAAATATTACCCTTAGGAAATATTTATACAAATAAATATTCTTTTGAAGAAGAAGAAATTTTTGCTAGATTAGAAAATGTAGATAAAGAAGATTGTTTTGTAACAACATCTTTTTTTATAAAAGTTCTAGAAAATCCTATATTTGATATAGTAGAAGACACAAAATATATTTGTACAAATTTAACAAATCAAGCTACAACTTTTGAATTAGAAAATATAAAAGATAATTATTCATTTTCATGGCAAAATAGTAATGGTGTTGAATTGAGTTATACAGCAATTTTAAGTGCTACAGAAATAGGTGATTATACAATAACAGCAACTACTTTAGATGTAAATGAATGTAAAACAACAAAAACAGTACATTTATTACCAGCATACCCAGCAGAAATAATTGATTTTAAAATTAATGAATATTGGGAACAAGATAATTTTTCAGTTAATATTGTAGTTAATGGTTTAGGTGTTTATCAATATGCAATTGATGATGTAAACGGATTATACCAAGAAGATCCTTTATTGACTAATATCTCTCCTGGAGTACATACAATTTTTGTTAAAGAAATGAATAATTGTGGGGTAACATCTAAAACAATAAACATATTTGGATTTAGACCATATTTTAGTCCAAATGGAGATAATAAACATGATATTTGGGAAGTTAAAGGAATAAATTTTAAATCTACGGCAAAAATTTATATCTTTGACCGCTATGGAAAAATAGTATATAAATTTTTTCCAGCAAACGAACAAGGATGGGATGGATATTTTAATGGTAAACTAGCACCAGAAGGAGAGTATTGGTTTACTGCAGAAATGAAAAATCCGCATGGAAAAACAATAATTAGAAAAGGACATTTTAGTTTAAAAACAACAAACAAATAAGATGAAGATATTTAAATTAACAATTTTATTAATTGCTTTAACATTTATAAATAAAGTCAAAGCTCAAGAAACAATTCCAATTTATTTTGATTATTTATCAGATAATGTATATCTATTACATCCTGCTGCTGCTGGTATTGGTAATTGTGCTAAATTAAGATTGTCTTATGGTAAACAATGGGCTGGAGTAGCTAATGCTCCAGGACTACAAACTTTAAGTTATCATTCACGCATGTCTGGAGAATCTCAAATAGGATTAGGAGGAATTGTTTATAATGATTCAAATGGGAATCACTCTCAACTTGGAGCTCAAGGTACAGTAGCTTATCATATTGACATGGGAGGTTCTAATTTTAGTCAACTTTCTTTTGCTATTTCTGGTATGTTCACTGAAATGAAATTAGACCAATCTAATTTTATACTTCCTGGAGAACCTGCCGATGAGGTAATTACAAATTTAGTTCAGGCAGAAAACTATTATAATGCTGATTTTGGAATGGCTTATCATTACAAAACAGGTTTTGCTTACTTTACAATTAAAAATTTGTTATTGCAAGCAAGGAATTTAGAAAACTCAACTTATGAATCTTTAAATTTAAGACGTTATTTATTTTCATTAGGTTACTTTTTTGAAAATGAAAGACCAAATAGATTGTCTTTTGAACCTTCAGTTATGGTTCAATTTGTAGAGCATACTGGTGAAATTATAGGTGATTTTAATTTAAAAGCTTATAAAAAAATGGATAAAGGTAATACTCTTTGGGCTGCAGTATCGTATAGAAGAAGTTTTGAAGGTAATAAATATCAACCATTAACTCAAATTACTCCAATTATAGGGATGAATTTTAAAAAGGTAATGGTTTCATATACTTATACTCAAAGTTTAGGTAAGATAGTATTTGATAATAGTGGTTTCCATCAATTATCTATAGGAATTGATTTATTCTGTAAAGAAGCTAGAGCATCAGCTTGTCCAAATGTAAATAGTAACTTTAGATAGTTAATTCATAATATTAAAAAAATCCCTACTTATTTTAAAACAAGTAGGGATTTTTTTTAGTATTCTTTTCTTAAGATTTAAAATATTTCTGTTAACATACACCTTACTGAACCGCCACCATTATCCTCAATAGTTTTAACATTACTTTTAATTATCTTACCGTGTTTTTCTATAATTGAAATTTGAGCTTTACTTAAGCTGTTATAAGCAGTTGTGCTCATTATAATTAATAATTTATCATCTTTACCTTTAACTTGCAAAATATTCCCTGTAAAATTATTTACTTGCTCTTCTGATATGTTTATTATTTCTTTACCAGAATTTAACAACATACTAGAAACTTGTTTTCTTTGTTTTTTGTCGGTTATTGTTTGTAGACAAATAAGAGCAAATTTTTCACCAATACTCATCATTACATTAGTATGATAAATTGCTTTTCTTTTACTGTTTACTTGTTGATTTGCTCTAAATGTAATAGGTGTGTATTCCATATCTTCACAAAATTCAATAAATAGTTCTTCATTAGATCGAGGTGATAAAGCGCAGTAGGCAATTTTATTGACTCTATCTAAAACCATGCTTCCAGTTCCTTCAAGAAATACATCTTGATTTTCAGCAGAAGTGTAATCAATTATATTATCAATTTTATAACCTTGTGTTTCAACTACTTCTAAAATATCTTCTCTTCGCTCATCACGTCTATTTTCTGCAAACATTGGATATACGCAAACAATATTTTTTTCATGAAAGGAAATCCAATTATTAGGAAAAATAGAGTCTGGTGTTTTAGGTTTCTTAGTGTCTTCAATAACAATAACTTTAACACCTTCTTTTTCTAGTTTTTTTACTAAGATATTAAACTCTTTTAAAGCTTTATCTTGTATATCTGCATCTGTTTTTTTAGATTTTTTTTGAAAATGATTATTTATAGCTGTTTGTTCATTCATTTTAAATGCAACAGGTTTAATCATTAAAATAGTATTAGTTATTTGGCTCATTGTTAAAGATTTAATGTTTGAAATTATTATTTTTCAATAAATACAAAAGTAATCATTTTACTTATCAATAAAGCTGCTAATAATTTAATATATTTTGAACTGTTAAATTATAAATTCGTGCATTTGTTGAAAATATCAATATATTATTTAGATATTTCATATAAAGCAATAGCTAAAGCATTAACAACATTTATTGATGAGTTTTTACCAAATAAATCAATATGAACAATTATATTCAATTGTTTTAATGTGCTATCTTCAATACCAAAGCGCTCTGCACCAATAAACAATGCTATTTTATCAAATTTAGAAAAATTATTTTTTGATATACTTTTACTATTGTCTGTTAATTCTAACCCAATTAATTTGAAACCTTGTTTTTTTAAATTTTCTATAATCTGATTAGAATTTTCAAAAATTTTAATATCTAATTCTTTTTCTGTACTTCGTGCTGTTCGTAATACTTTTTTGTTTTCTAAATTAGGAGTATTGCCTACCAAATATACTTGCTTAACCCCAAAAGCTTCTGAAATTCGAAATAACATTCCTATATTTTCTGGAGTTCTAATATTTTCTGATACTACAATTATTTCCTTTGAAGTAATTGTATTTACAACTTCATTATGAGTTAGTTGTTTCATTAATTATTGGTTATTGTAATTGAATTTGTAGTGAATTCAAAATAATCTAAAGTTTTTCCTTCCATAGTTATTTTAACTGTAAAAGTATATTCGCCATTTTCTAATGGAGCATCGTTTAATAACAAAATAAACTCCCTACTTACTTTAGGATTTGTATTTATATAATCAACTAAACTCATACTTTCAAAAGTTTCTTGCTCATTAATAAAACCAGCCTTAAATTTTTCAGCCATATTGCTTCCTGATAAAAAAGTAGAAGAATAATTTTGATTTATAATAACTTCTATATTCGTAATTTTATCATCTGTAGTAGGAGGAACCGGACTACAAGCATAAGCTTTAGCTGTTAAATTTAAATTAAATATTTTAGAATAATATTCTTCAGTTTTGGCTTTTACTACAATACCGTAATTTGAATAATTAACTTCGTTATTTGTAATATTATTATTTGAATAAAAATCTTCTGCAAATTCAACATCGGAAACATTCCAATTAAACGAAGTGATATTATACTTATCTGGAAAAGGTCCACAATCATCTCCTCCACAAGAAATAGTAGTTATTAATAAGAACGCTAAATAAATAAAACCGAATATTTTTAATTGTTTTTTCATGTTAAGATAAATTAATATTTGAATTATTTACACCTCAATAATTACACCAAACTATCTATTTATTATTTGAATTGTATCTAATTCTAATCTAGTTTTTAGCCACTTTTCTATTTTTATTTGTTGAATATCTATTTTTTCTTTTGGTATTGTATCAAACCACTTTAATGTAAATACAGTAATTGTATCCATTGATTTAAAATTAGTATTAATCATTTTAGCAAAAGATAATTCTTCTAGTTCTTCATAGTTAATTTTTGCTTCTTCACTAATTTTAGCAAAAGGAATTCTATTTTTAAATATGTGCCTTAATTCTTTTTCTAAATAATGAATACGCTGATCTTTAGATTTTATATAATCATCACGACCTTCAATTAATTTCTGACTTTCAGCAAATTTCTCTCTAAGTGTTTGTATCTCATTAATTACTTTAGAATCGTCAATAGCTCCATGAATAGTTAAAGCTACATCTTTCAAATTAAAATCAGATTTTAAATCGTTTATTTTTTTTCTATCATCTGGATTTACTTTTCCAAAAATAGTTAAGACTAATGTTTTATTATCAAAATTTGCTGCATCTTTTTTATCTTCATCAATTAAAACATAACCTTTTTCTTTTATTGCTAGTTTATAATTATCAATATCATCAGTAAATTTGTTATGTTTATATAAATCATAAAAAGTGTATATACTTCCACCTAAAACAATTACAGCAACAAAAGAGGCAAATCTAGCTATAGACTTACGTTTTGCAGAATTAATATATTTTACCATAGGGAAATGTAAATATTTTACAATAACAAAAGTTGCCAAAGCAATAAAAATAGTATTTATTGTAAATAAGAATATTGCGCCTAAAAAATAGTCCATATTATTTACCGCCAATCCATAACCTGCGGTGCAAAGCGGTGGCATTAAAGCTGTCGCAATGGCTACACCTGCAACCGTGTTTGTTTGTGGGGTTGGTCTTGTGATAGCAACTATTAAAGATAAGCCTCCAAATATAGCTATTAACACATCTCTTACATCAGGCTGAGTTCTTGACAAAAGCTCTGGCGTTAACTTTTGAAACAAAGGCACGCTAAAAAAAAGCCAAGAAGTAAATAAACTTAAGCCTAACATAATTCCTAAATTAATTAATGATTTTTTTAATGTGTCAATATCATTAATACCAACAGAAAGACCAATTCCTAAAATAGGTCCCATTAAAGGTGAAATAAGCATTGCACCAATCACTACAGCTGTAGAACTTACATTTAAACCAATAGAAGCTACTAAAATAGAGAATACTAATATCCATGCTGTATGACCTTTCATGGCTATATTATCCTTTATACTTTTTATTGTTGCATTAGTATCAGTATCATGGCGAATATCTACTAAATCACTAAAAAATTTACTAATACTCGAAGCTGTTTTTTTTACATCTTTTTTAGCATCTTCTTTACTTTGAGTTATTTTTTCTTCTTGTATATCTTTTTTTCCTTTCATCCAATCATTACCTTCCCAAAGAGAAGGGATTTGTTATGTTAGTTTTTTTTTGAATTTTTCTTTTACTTCTGTAACAATTTGTTTAATATCTTGTTCTTGATCTTTTGGACAAATCAATAATACATTGTCTTTCTCAACTACAATAAAGTTATCTAAACCTTGAATAACAACATGTTTTCCTTTTTGAGTTCTAATAATATTATTGCTCGAATTCCTAAATATAGCATTTGCATTTACTACAGCATTTTTATTTTTATCTTTTGGTAATTTATTATATAGTGATCCCCAAGTTCCTAAATCATTCCAACCAAAATCTACTGGTAATACTTTTACATTGTTGGCTTTTTCCATAATTCCAAAATCAATAGAAATACTTTCTGCTTTTGGGTAATTATCTTCTATAAAATCATTTTCAAAATCAGTATTCCAAACATGATTACCAACTTCAAAAAGTGTTTCCATCTTTGGTAAACTTTGTTTAAAAGCTCTTAATATACTTTTTGTACTCCATACAAAAATTCCTGCATTCCAAAGGTAATTTTCCTCAGCTAAAAACTGTTTTGCTGCTTCTAAATTTGGTTTTTCTGTAAAATTCAGAACGTCTTTAATATCATCATTTCCTTGAAATTTAATATATCCATAACCTGTATTTGGATTAGATGGTTTAATTCCTAAAGTCATCAAAATATCATTCTTTGCACTTGCTTTAAATGCAGTTTCAATATTTCTTAAGAATTCATTTTCATTATCAATCCAATGATCAGATGGAGCAACAACCATAACAGCATCTTTATTTAATGAGTTTATTTTTAAAGCAGCATATAAAATGCACGGTGCTGTATTTCGCATTACAGGTTCTAATAATAATTGTTGTTCCGTAATATTTGGTAATTGCTCTAACACCAAATTTTTATAACTTTTATTTGTAGAAATTAATATATTTTCTAAAGGAATTAACTTTTCAAATCGTGCAAAAGTTCGTTGTAATAAACTTTCTTCAACACCTAACATATCATGGAATTGTTTTGGAAATGTTGAGGTACTCATTGGCCAAAACCTAGATCCAATTCCTCCAGCCATAATTACAGCGTAATAGTTTTGCCTTTTTTCAGTTTTTCCATAGGGAAGAAACTTATTATTTTTTATACTCATTAATATTGGTTTAGTTTTCTATTAAATCTACTTCGGCATTTGGGTGAAATAGGTATTCTTTTTTTGTTTTGAGTTCTTTACATTTATACCGAACTCTACGTTTTGCTCCTTTTACAAACACCTTATTGTTATGGATAAACTTTGAGTGTAATGGAAGTTCAAATATATAATTCTTATCGGACTTTTCATCATATTGTTTTAAAGCTAATGATAATCTTGTATCGGTATCTGTACTTGCTTTTGGATTTCTTAAATAATTTGCTAAAATGGGTAAAATATCATTTGGAAAAATGCTAGCTTTTAAAAAAGGTAACATTAAATGCTGAAAGTTCATTTTCCATTCAATTCCATGAGGTTTTACTCTTTTGTGTTTTTTAAAAGTTGCTAAATGCGCTATTTCATGAACAAGAGTAACTAAAAAACGATATGAATTCAAATCGTTATTTATTGTGATTTGCATTCTACCATTTGATAATGGTCTAAAATCACCATGTTTAGTTTTTCTATTATTTTTGATTATTAAATAAAATTGATATTTATTCAATAATTCCTCTACCAAATCAATTGATTGTTCAGGAATGTACTTATGTATTGTTTTAAATTCAGACAATTTCAAAAAAATTAAGGAGTTGAATTAGAGACTTGTAAAATTTTTCCATTATAAACTTTATTTCCAGTTAAAGCAAAATTGGCGATATAATCTGCCATTTCTTCTGCTGTGATTGGAGCTTGATAATCAGGAAAAGCTTCAGCTAGCATTTCAGTTTGTACTGCTCCAAGTGCTAATGTATTAAATGCAATACCACTATCTTTATATTCTTCGGCAAGTAATTCATAAAGTGTAATAATAGCACCTTTTGATGAACTATAAGCAGATAAGCCAGAAAATTTAACAGAGCCTTGAATTCCTCCAATACTACTAATTGCAATTGCATGAGCATTTTTTTTCATAAATGGAAGGCAAATTTTTGTTAATTCAGCAACAGCAAAAACATTTACATTATAAACAGCCAAAAAATCTTGATATGTTGTTTCTATAAAAGGTTTATGAGCTAACTTTCCTGCGTTGTTTATAAGAATATCAATTTTTTTCCAATTTTTAGATATATAGTTTTCAACTGATTTTAAATCATTTTCTTTTGTAATATCTACAGCTAAAGGAATTACATTAATAGGCATATTTTGTAATGTGTTAATATTTCTTGATAATGCCAATACTTGATGTCCTTGTGTTGCAAAATAATTAACTAATGCAAAACCAATACCTCTACTTGAGCCAGAAACTATAATATTCTTCATGTTTTTGTTATTCATATTAAATGTAAAAATACAAAAAAAAGCATTCCAAAATTTGAAATGCTTTTTCTCCCCAAAAAATATCAAAATATTAAAACTTAAATTCAATACTTGATTTATGTTTTTTATTTTAAAGCTAAATTTACTTCAACATTTACTGTCTTTGCAATCTTTTTAGCTAATTTACTTTTAACAATTATGTTATAATCTTCTACTTCTACAGAAAATTTAGTTTCTAAATATACAACTCCATCCATTTTTTTAACTATTGCTGTAGTTGTTACGTTGTTAGTTACTCCATGAAATGTTAATTTTCCAGATAATTTAAATTCTTTACCAGTTTCAGTTACATCTTTAACATTATATCCGTCTAAATTACCAACAAATTTAGCTTTTGGAAACTTTTTTGAATTCACCCATTTTTTTGAATTAAAATGTTCTTGCATTAATGCTTTTTTAAATTGAAATCCTTTAATTAATGATAATACTACTATAGAACCATCTTCTTTTAAAATAGCACTTGTAGAATTATTTGTTGCAGCAACTGGCTCAAAATTTGGTGTTGAAGCTTCAAACTTTAATGTTCCTGTTTTTGTTGTTAATTTATCTTGTGCAATTGTTGATAAAGCTATAAATAAAGTAATAATAAATAATAAATTAGTTTTCATGTTTTTGTTTTTTATGATTATATTTTTAATTTGCGAGTTATTCACAACACTTTTGACGATACATTTATTAGTTGCTTACAAATAATTATTTTTTTTATATAAATTTAACATTTAAAATATTTAAAACATAGTTGAAAGGAAATTTAAAATGTACCGACTATATCTCTATAATTTTAAAATATAAAAAATGAAAAAAGTAATAATAGGTTTAGTAGTAATAATGTTAGTAGGTTTTTTAGGATATAATTATGTAATGGCTGCGCCAAAAAACATTAAAACATCAAAAGCTGATTATAATTTAACTACAAAATCATTATTTGATGAAATTACAAAAAATTTAGGTGCATCAGAAATTAAATATACTGATAAAGTTGTTGGTATAGAAGGTGTAATTACAGAGGTTGAAGAAAATGGTGTAACAATAGATAATCAAGTGTTTTGTCAATTAACTGATACTGAAAACTTAAAAAAAGGTGATAAGATTAATGTAAAAGGTCTTTTTATTGGTTATGATGAGCTTTTTGAATTGATTAAACTTGATCAAGGAAGTATTGTAAAGTAATTATATTTTAATGATTAACCTAATGCTCCATAGATTTTAAGATTACTATTTATCCAAAATTTAAATTTCAACTCTTCACCAGTTTTTAACTTGATAATACCACTATATTCTAAAAATGAGTTGTCAATATTAAAAGTGTCTAGTACAATGGTTGTAATTTGCATCTTAGTAATACTTTTAAAAAATATTTCATAATCATGTTCATTATTAATGTTAAAAGATGTGTTTTTATTTTGCCAAAGTTGTAAAATTTCAAAAATATATTGATACTTACCAATACCAACCTCTGAAGTTTGAATAAGGTAATTCTCCTTATCACAAAACTGTATAAATTTTTCTAAATCATTTTTAACAATAGCATTTGTAATACCATTTATTTGTGCCTGAAAGTTTGTATAACCATGTAACTCATCATAAAAATTTGTCATTTTTCTAAGTATAAATGGAACGTGTATTTTTTTATTTGGACTTAACCAGTCACCAAAATAATAATGTTCTTGTCTTTCACCTATAAAATAACCCGTTAATTCATTACCAAACTCATATTCTGCTAAGTCAATAATATCATCATTTATAGTACCAATTAACTCTATTTTTTGTCCTGTAGCTAATTTCATAAAAAAACCTTTTCCTAAGTTGTTTTCATTGGTTTCAAAATGTATAATTCCACGAACTTTTGTACTTATACTACCTATTAAGTTAATTGTTTTAATTTTAGGAGTAGATATTTGCTGACTAAAAATTATGTTAAATCCAAAAAATAATAATATTTGTAATGTTTTCATGTTTCAAAAATAGCATAATTAATGCCAAACACTATATAAAGAAAAAAAACTAATAGATTTTTTATTAATCTTTCTTTAAAGTTAAAATAACCTTTGTACCTGTTTTGTCTTCTAATAAATCCGAAATATATACATCAACTTTATCTTTGTACATTTCGTTAAGAATTAAAATTCTTTGTTTGATATTTTCCATTCCTTTTGATTTTCTTAATTGCTGATTTTTAGATTTTAATGCTTTAGATTTTTCTCTACCAATACCATTATCCAATATAGTAATTTCTAAGGTTTCGCTATCTTTTTGAGAAATATTAACTGTTAGTAAGCCCTTTTCTTTTTTATAACGTAAGCCATGCCAAACAGCATTTTCTACATAAGGCTGCAATAACATCGGTGGGATTTTAAATTCTCCAATTTTCACATTATCTTCAACCTCGAATTTGTATTCAAATTTATCTTCAAATCGTGAATGTTCTAATTTAAGATAAAGATTTAATAATTCAATTTCTTTTTCTAAAGGAATAAAATCTTCTTCGGAATTTTCTAAAACACTTCTCATAAGTGTCGAAAAATCGGTTAAATATCTATTTGCCGTGCGTTCATCATTATTTGCAATAAAACTATTTACTGAATTTAATGCATTAAAAATAAAATGAGGATTCATCTGACTTCGTAAAGATTTTAGCGCTAATAAATTATTAGCTAATTTACGTTGTTTATTGCTTCGTAACATATAAAACAAGCTCAATAGCATTAATAATAAGCCTCCAATTAAAGAATAAATAATTAATTGCTGCCGCTTATTATTTGCACTAGTTAGTTCAAATTTACTTGTATTTAATTCTTTATCTTTTTCTAAACTCAATATTCTATTTTGCTTGTTTGCAATGTCTTTTGATCTTGCAATAGCTTGAGCAATTTCTTTTTCTTTAATTTTAAACGAAAAATCTACTAATTTTGATAATCGATTATAATTAACTATGGCATTTTTATCGTCACCTAGATTAGCATAAGCTTCAGATAGACCACGAACTGCACTTTTTTCGGTTTCGATATCTTTAACTGAATTTGCTTCGGAAGCACTTTCTTCAAAATATGTAATAGCCTCTTTGTATTTATTTTGCTTCACCAAAGCGTTACCAATTTCATATTTTACTTTTGGTTTACTAATTATCTCATCATCTGATACTTCTACAGCTTCAATATCTTCAGCTTCTAATTCGTCTAAAGTTTGTTTTCGTAAGGTTATTTCTTCTTCAATTTGATTATTTCTACTATAAAAATCTGCAGCTTTGTTTGTTTGAGAAATAGATTTTTTCTTACTTTCTTTTTTTGCTGAAGCAATAGAGTTGTTTAAATAATAATTTGATTTATCAACATCACCTTTACTTATTACAACATCGGCTAATTTCGCATTTAAACTGGTGATTTTTGGAGTTATTTTGTTATTTTCAGCTAATGATAATGCTTGATGTAAATATAAAGCAGATTGATTATAATTTTTAATTCTTTTAGATAAAGAAGCCAATCCTTCTAAAGCATTAATTTTTTGATAAGGAATTGATTTATTATTATTCAATACGCTTTTAAATAAATTACTACTTTTTTTATAAGCTGAATTTTTATAATATGTTTTAGCTAATTTTAATTGTAAAGGAATAGATTTTGGATATACTTCATAAGTATTCAAATAATTACTTTGTGCTAAATCATATTGTTTAATTTCATAAAAAGCATCGGCTAATATTTCATAAGCTTTTGCTGTTTTTTTAGTATTTGATGTTGATTTTAAAGCAATTTCTACAAATTGAATAGTTTTTAAAGGTTTGTTTTTAACATAAAAATTAGCAGAATCTAATGCTGTTTTATATGATATTGTATTATTAGTTGAGGTTTTTTCTTTAGGATTACTTATATCATTGACAATATAATTGTTGCTACCATCATAAATATATCTACTTAGTTCTTCGCCATTTTTATATAGAATAATTTGATCTCCAATATTAGCCTTAACCTTAAAGTTACCATTAGAATCTGTTGTGTCTTGGTCTCCACCAACAACTTTAACTGTAATGTTTTTTAGGCGTTCGCCATTTTCATCTTCTATAAAATCTTTATAATATTTTACTTGCTGATTTTTATTATCTATCTGTGAAAATCCATTAACGGAAATTAACATGTATAGTGAAAATAATATTATATTTTTTAATTTCATTTTGTGTCTTTACAGAACAAAATTACAACTTTTATAAATATCATTATAATGAAGTTATGTTATTGTAGATTGTTATTTTATCATTTTTTAGACTTTACTCATTCAAAATGGTATTTCACTCATTTATTCATAGTAATCACTCAGTTTTAGTTTTTTGTACTTTCTTATTGGATTAATTTTGGGTAAATTTAAAACCATATAATCATGAAATTATCAAAATCACTTCTATCAATATTTATATTATTTACTATATTTAGTTGCAATGCAAAAACAGATAAAAATATTGTAAATAAAGAAAATTTATTAGCTATTAATAAACCTTTAAAAACTAAACCATCAACAATTAAAGTTGCTTTATTGTTGGATACAAGTAATTCAATGGATGGATTAATAGATCAAGCAAAATCTCAATTATGGAAAATTATTAATGAACTTTCATATGCTAAATGTGAGCATGTTACACCTAATTTACAAATTGCTATATATGAATATGGAAATGATGACCTAGAAGAAAGCGATGGTTTTGTAAGGCAAGTTATTGGTTTTAGTACTGATTTAGATGAAATATCAGAACGTTTATTTTCTTTAGATACAAATGGAGGAAGTGAATATTGTGGAACTGTGATTAAATCATCTTTAAAAGATTTAAAATGGGGTAAAAATAAAAATGATTTAAATATTATTTTTATTGCTGGTAATGAGGCTTTTACTCAAGGTGAAGATTCATATATAAATATAATTGAAGATGCTGTTGAAAAGGATATAACTGTAAATACTATTTTTTGTGGAGATTATCAAAATGGAGTTTATGGTAAATGGAAAGATGCAGCTAAGTTAGGTAAGGGAGAATATTTAACAATAAATCATAATAAACATATTGTGCATATTTCAACTCCATATGATGATGTTATAATTAAACTAAATAAACGTTTAAATAAAACTTATGTTAGATATGGAAGTTCTGGTTATAAGAAGATGAATTTACAAGCAACTCAAGATGATAATGCTTATGAAATGGCAGAAGAGGTTGTTGTAGCTAGAGCTGTTAGTAAGAGTTCAAAAGTTTATAATAATAAATCTTGGGATTTAGTTGATGCTAAAAAAGAGAAAAATTTTGATTATAATAAAATTGATAAGCAAACTTTACCTGTAGAATTAAAAGGTAAATCTACATCAGAAATTAAAAAATATGTAGATAATAAGGAAAAAGAACGTATTGCTATTCAAAAAGAAATTCAAAAAGTAAACAAGCATAGGTTAAAATACATATCAGAAAATAAAAAATCAAGTTCTGATGATGAATTAGAAAATGTAATGATTAATGCGATTAAAAACCAAGCTAAATTGAAAAATTATTCTTGGTAATTTTAGACCAAGATTAATTATTTAATTTTTAGTCAACCTATTTCAGAAATCTACATTTTCCGGCATTAAACACAAGGGTTTGGCTATGCGGAGTGCGGGATTTTGAAACGATTAGTATTCAATTTACTACCATTTTTTTATTGCTACAATGTTTATATTTAGCACTTTGCCCGCATTACGCATAGCCTTTGTTAGCCTTAGTCCATTTTTATTAACTTATAGTTTTTCCCTTTTATACTTATAATATATACTCCATTACTTAAAAATGATAAGTTTATTTTTGGTGTCAAAATAGTTGATTGTTTTATCATTTTACCATTTATAGCATATATTTCATACTCCGAATTTATAAATTCATTTGGTATATTAATATTATCCTTAACAGGGTTTGGGTAAATATTTAGTTCATTGCTATTTGTGTCAATCAAATTAAGTGATGTACAAAATAATGCAATGTCTATCTTTACAGGTATTTTAATAATGTTATTAGAGTTAATATCATTCATAATAAATAAAGCAATATATTTATCTCCAAATAACTCATTTCCATTAGTATCCTTTATAAATTCAGACCATATACCTGTAGATACCCATTGTATATTAGATAAATCAGGATGGTTA
>Ga0256844_10000279_pt1 | contig 19809 bp, 19 predicted proteins | sample MusselsmetaG_FD_189100 | JGI IMG/M metagenome (GOLD analysis project Ga0256844, IMG submission 189100) | Mussel associated microbial communities from hydrothermal vent at the East Pacific Rise, Pacific Ocean - Mussels | ecosystem: Host-associated > Mollusca > Shell > Unclassified ... | reverse complement strand
CTGTGTCTGATCATGCATAAAAATATAGAGATTTTTCTCTTGTAATTCGATGGCAATCTTTGCAGCCATTTCAGGATCTTTTGGTGTTCCAAGAATTGCAGCAAAACCAGGGGCAGAGCCATCAACAAATTCAACACCACGTTTACGAAAGATTACATCATCAGCAGCACCTAGCCAAAAATTATCAGCTGTAGGATCTTCAGTCGCAGTATATAAATCAGGCTCATTCAGATATCTAATGGACTCATACATTTCCTCAGCAAAGAATGTTGCCATACCAGCATCCAGAGCTGGTGCAAGATATGGCAGCCATATATCACCTGTAACAACAGGAGGCATCAGGGAACGGCATTCTTTAAAGATGTCTTTCATATCTCCAAGCTTTTCAACTTTAGCTCCAAGCATACTATAGATAATTGGGAGATAATAAGCGGTATTTGGGAAGGATACTTCCTTGTCTTCACCAAATTTTTTAACAGCATCTTCGTAGCTGCTTTCGGCCATATCTATAATTTTTTGCGCACCGCGAATGGCAGCTGAACAAATTATTTTTGACATATCTTAACTCCTGTAATAGCTGTAATAAGCTTTGATTTTTAGATTCCAGTTCAAAAGAAATACATGTATCAGTCCATGAGACCGGCAATCATAGCTTTAGCAAGTGCTATAGCCTTGGGGTGACGCATGATCATTACTTCACCACCCGCCATGAGCATACAACTGGCTGTTAATGCTTCCATCATAATTCCACGGGTTTCCTGATCGCCAATCATGTCGTCACTGGGTAATTTGGTTTCTTTAGCTTTCCATACTTCACAGCCAAGATTACAGATGATAGGTACCTGTAATTTCTCGTCCTGCTGAGTAAGAGCTGCAATCCGGATACGCTCCATTACTGAGTATGTATATTCAATACCGTAGCCAAGTGATCCAACAGAAGGATCCATGAGAACTGTATCAAGTGACACCCCAAGATTTTCAAGGAGAATATTGAGCTGCTTCGCAAGGTTTACATCAATGGGGGAAGCTGCAACAATTGGATGCTGAAATGCCATGGCAGTTGCACCAATGGTTCTGTAATTCGCATCTTCAAGAGGTGATAAACAAACTTTCTTATCACCAATTACAGAAGTAATGTCTCTTAAGGTCTCTGTGTCTTTATCAGTATTACCACAACCCCATACGATCACAGGAACATCGACTGCAGCAATGACATCAGCAGCGGTTTTCGCAGCATCAGCAGCAGATCGATTCATTCCATTGGGATCAGTTGAACCAAGAGTGATAGCAATTGCTTCGGCGCCATAAACATTCACACATTTTTCTGCCCATGCCACAGGGTTTTCATACACATCACTAAAATGCTGACTCAATGTCTCTGGCCATTCCTCAGGTTTCACATCGGCAACTTCCATTGCGATGAGAGGTTTGTTTGGATGATCTCCTTCAAAAAGTTGGAAAGGCATCGATCCTGCGCCACCAACCATTTTTTCATTGCCATCATTCCCCATTTTCACAGGACGAATAATTCCAGAATATTTGGTTTCGTAATTGGTAGGAGCAACCTTGCTTGCACGATCAGCAAGAGCCACTGTTTCTTTTGCTAATTCTCCAATGCCAATATCGGCTGCAGGGACAGCAGCAGCGCTCTCTTGTTCTTTTGCTTTTGCGTCTGCATCTGCTTTTACCTTTGCATCAGCCTCAGCTTTGGCTTTGGCCTCTGCATCAGCTTTCGCCTTGACTTCAGCCGCAGCAACTTCTTTAGCTTTTGCTTTTGCGTCTGCATCTGCTTTTACCTTTGCATCCGCCTCAGCCTTGGCTTTAGCTTCTGAATCAGCTTTTGCCTTAACTTCAGCTGCAACCTTGGCATCTCCATCCGCCTTAGCTTTTGCCTCTGCAGCTGCCTTTGCCTTTTCAGCTGAATCATCAACAACCGGTGCGGCAGGAGCTGCCTGTACTGGAGCAGCAGGAACTGGAGTGTCAACTTCAGGTTCTTTTTTCAGTATTGCATGGGCACCAGCAAAACTTGAAAGCGCCTCAAACTGATCATCAGTTAATCCATAGGCCTTCTTTAATGCGGCCAGGCCAAGATTCACAGAATCCAGTGCCATGATCCGTTCTTTTTCATTCATTTCATGCTCTCCTGAATCATTCGCACTCTGTGGCGCGTCAGTGGTTATACTTGCTGTGGTATCGGTGCTTATAACAGCAGCAGTACCAGTATCTTTCTTAAGTGTATCGGCTTCAGCTTTTGCAGTTGCAATAATCTGAGCTGCCTCAGCTTTCGCTTTGTCCAGTATGGCATCGGTATCAACAGTCCGTACTGTAATTTCTTCTTTTACTTCTTCCTTAGTTACAGCTACAGAAGTCTCAGTGATACCAGGACGCGGAAGAAGACCTGATCTGTTTAAAATCTCAGGGACAGCGCTTTCCCATTCAATGGCCATACAATGAATACCGGAAACACCTTTAATTTCTTTTACTTCATTAATAATGTCTGCACAGATTTGAATGCCTTCGTCCTGTTTATCCTTAGCATCCTTCATTCGCTGAATGACATCATCAGTGACATCCATTCCAGGAACAAATTTCTTCATGTATCGAGCCATACCTAAAGACTTAGGTGGAGTGACACCAGCAAGAATATAACATTTTTCATGAAGCCCGAGATCGCGAACCATTTTCATGAATTCACGAAATTTTTCTACATTATAAATGATTTGTGTTTGTACAAAGTCGGCACCTGCAGTGACCTTTTTTCCAAGGCGCACTGCTCGGTATTCGAATGGATATGCAAAGGGATTGGCTGCAGCACCTAAAAAGAGTTTCGGTTCATTGTTTTTGATCTCTTCACCGCACTGAAAGACCTTGTCATCACGCATTCCTTTCATCATGCCGAGCATCTGAATGGAATCCATGTCAAAGACTCCTTTGGAGCCAGGGTGATTACCAAATTTCTGATGATCACCCGTCAGACAGAGCAGATTTTTCAGCCCCAGTGCAGACGCGCCGAGAATATCAGATTGGATGCCGATCCTGTTACGATCACGGCAAGTCATCTGAATAACAGGTTCCACCCCTTCTTCTTTTGCAATAAGTCCGGCGGCAATGGATGACATGCGAACAATCGCAGTTTGACAGTCGGTAATATTGACTGCATCCACATTGCCTTTCAGTAATTGCGCTTTTTCACGCACTACTTCAGGATTTCCATTTTTGGGAGGTCCAAGTTCGCCTGTTACAACGAATGTCCCCTTCTTTAATAGTGTTTCAAGATTACTGCCCGACTTCATCGGCTAGACTCCTTCTGCCAAAACCTATCTTTTAAATAGCAGTCTTAACAAACAGACTGCTACACGCATTCAAGAATAACGGTTGAATCAAAAACTATTACTTATGACCACAGCCTACACCGCCGATCCCTTGACCGGTTGCGCCAACATCAAGATCACGACGCATTTCCATATCAAAGAGTACACGATCCTGCTTCTTATTAATCCCAAGAGCATCACGTTTAGCGTCAATGGCTTTGATCATCTTCTGAGCAAGTTTAATTGGATCTTCTTCATAATCCCAACATGCACCATACTCTTCCTTCATTCCTTCAAGAACAAAATCATTCATCTCTTTAGATCCTGTTACAGGAAGATTCTGGAAGATAACATGAGCACCGGATGTAACGAAGTACTGACCAATGGCTACAGCTTTTTCACTCATCCAGAGAGGTGCTGTGCCGCAGGCAGGTAGCTCAGAAATGTCATCTCCAAGCCCGCCCTCTTTAACCATTGCGGTTAATGCTATGAGCAGCCTGCTATTGTCGACACAAGACCCGACATGTAGCACTGGCGGCATCCCCACTGTTTCACATACTTCAGCAAGACCTTTACCACAATATTCTGCCGCAGCTTCAGGTCTCATTAATCCGCGACGCCCAAGCGCCTGCGCAGCACAGCCAGTAGCGAGAACAAGAACATTATTCTTAAGAAGTTCAACCGCGATTTTAAAGTGAACATCATCACTGTATTTGTAATGCTCACAACCAACAAGGGCACCGATTCCTTTTATGCGACCATTTATAATGTTGTCATTTAATGGACGATAGCTTGACCGAAACCGTCCCCCAAGCATATAATTAATTGTTTCATGACTGAACCCGACAACAATATCAAATTTTTGATCCTTAGGAATATAACATTCGCCTCGTTTTTTGAAATTGTTAACGGCATGGGTGAGTATTGCCTTGGCTGATCCAAGAGGATCCTTATCCTCAAACTGCATATGTATCGCATCGGGCATTTTCGCGCGGTAGTTGGTGGTGATTATATCTGTATGTTTCCCCTTAACGACCTGAGCCACTGATTGCATGACACACTGGACATCAACAACCATGGCTTCAACTGCACCTGTGGCAAGAACCATCTCCTGATTGATGAAAGATCCGGCAACAGCAATTCCGCGTCTCATGAGAATTTCATTACCGGTACAACAAACACCCGCAAGATTGAGCCCTTTTGCACCAACTTTTTTAACAAGAGCCAGAATTTCAGGATCTTCTGCAGCCATGCAAAGGGATTCAGCGAGAAGGGGTTCATGGCCATGAACTGTCACGTTCACATGATCTTCCTTCAATACGCCAAGATCTATCATAGCCCGTCTTGGAACCGGTGTACCAAACATAATATCAGTAAGCTCGGTGGAAAGCATTGACGCTCCCCAACCATCTGCAAGAGAACAGCGTGCAGCCTGCTTCATGATATTTTTGTATTCCTGATCAACACCCATGTGGGTACGATGCATGGTTTCAACAACTTCGCGATCTATACCTCTTGGCATCACACCTTTTTCTTTCCAGATCTCCTGCTGTTTTTTAGGAGCACGTTTGAGCATCGATAGAGTGCCAGTCTGCTGACCAAATTCAGAAAGAGCTTTTTCACCAAGTTCCAGTGCAATATCGTTCTTTTCTCTGCCTTCAGTCTCGATTTCGAAAATCTCAGCCATCTCGTGCAGCTTGGCTTCATCCTGAATTTCATGGGGAGTATTGCCCTTGGCGGTCTCAATAAATCCCATAACCATTTCACGGGCATGGTCAGTATGTGCCGCAGTTCCTGCAGCGACAATACGGGCAAAGTTTCTGGCCACAACAGTTCCTGCAGTAGCACCGCAGACGCCAATCATCTGTTCCACACCATCAATAATCTGGCAGGGCCCCATGTTACAAATACGGCAGCAGGTTCCGCCTGAACCAAACAGACAGGCCGATACGCCACGATCCTCAAGGCGATCGTAAGCAGTCCTTACCTGTTTCGCCAAATCCTGATTAAGCAAATCTATAGTTGAAGCACCCGTAATATCGTTACAAGAGTCACATCCACTTTTACTGTTGCTCATAATTTAACCTCCAAAACAATAATAAGCGATTTACAACATCGCTTTTAACGCACAATGTATACTTATATTAGACTAAGCCTGCAGCCATTTTGGCTGCCTGCACTGTGTTTTTCATCAACATGGTAATTGTCATTGGTCCGACACCACCTGGAACGGGAGTAATACAGGATGCTTTTTCTTTAACAGCATCAAAATCCACATCACCAGCCAGTATAGCTTTTCCATTGCTGGCCTTGCCGATACGATTCACACCAACATCAATAATGGCAGCACCTTCTTTTACCATATCAGCAGTAACCATTTTAGGGACACCAACAGCAGCAATTATAATATCAGCTCTTCTGCAATGTGCCGCCATGTCTTTTGTTCTTGTATGGCAAAGGGTAATGGTGGCATTTCCTCCATCACGTTTTTGAAGCATCAGGTTAGCAATAGGCTTACCAACAATATTGGATCTCCCAATCACAACAACTTCGGCCCCACTGGTTTCAACACCACTGCGGGTAAGCATTTCAAGGATACCATGGGGTGTACAAGGCAGGAAGCACTGCTCACCAAGGACCATTTTGCCCACATTAACAGGATGGAATCCATCTACATCTTTATCAGGATCGATAGCAAGAAGAATATTGGCCTCATTTATATGCTTAGGCAGAGGCAACTGCACAAGAATACCGTTAACTTTAGGATCGTTATTATATTTTTCAACAAGCTTAACCAGATCTTCTTCACTGGTCGCCGGATCAAGTGTAACTTGCTCTGAATTTATACCAAGCGCATGAGCTGTTTTGTTTTTTGCAGCAACATAAGATTGCGAGGCAGGATCTTCGCCAACAAGAATAGTTACTAGCCCAGGAACAATGCTATGCTTCTCTTTGAGTTCTGCAACCTCTGCTGTTAATTCTTCACGAATTTCTTTTGCTATCTCGATACCGCTTATAAGCTTTGCTGTCATTACTATTTCCTCAATTATTTCTGATGATCACGATTAAGGAAAACAATATCGGAACATCAGTCGGTTGGCTGTTGCTGAACGATTCTTATGCCCTTTACAATGCGAAGAGGTCACAAAAGAACCTTTGGAAACGCTTAAACAAGAAACCCTTTATCAGCATGATTATTGGGTTTAACAAAAGTGTTAAATTAACTGGTTTTTCAATTTTTTTCAAGTCACATATCAATATTTCTTAACAATTATCAACTTTTTTTGGTTCCTTGTTCAAAAAAATCGATAAGTGATCTGTGGTGTTAATGAGATATTCCACAATCATTCAGAATTACAGGCTAATAATCATAACACAAACTAATATTAAGGCCAATTATCCAAGAAATAGCACACCGTTTTCTGTGATTTATAGAGATTTAAACGAATAATTTAACGGACACTTCTCACAATCAATCAACTGAGTAAAATGTATTTTAAATTATCCTTCACTTAACGTATTTATTATCATACAATCTAAAAGAACACACAAGAACAGGTTTTTAACGATCTCTAACCATCCGACCAAGGAGCCTCTTATGGCAATAATTAAATGGCGTGATTCATACTCGGTTGACAATAGACAATTAGATAAGCAGCATAAGGTTCTTGTAGAGTTAATAAATGAAATGTTTATAACTGTAAGAGACAAAAAGATAAATCTATCAGTCCACTCCCAAATCGAAAAATTAATTATATACACACAAGAGCATTTCAACTATGAAGAAAAACTGCTCGAAAAAGTAGGATGTGATTTTCTTGAACACCATAAAGAAATACATAAAAAATTGCTAAAGGAAGCCATTGAATTAAAAGAACAAATTGAAAACAATCCGGATAAGATAAGCTCTGACCTATATCTTTTTTTAAGAAATTGGTTGATCGACCACATACTAAAAGAAGATATGCAGTACAAAGAATATTTATCAGAAGCAAATGAAGAAGGAATTCTTTCAGAAGAGTAAAAAAGTTTTATCAAATCTAGTTAAGCAGACCGCAGTGAATGCAACAATCCAAGCAGTCTGCTAATCTGGGAGCCTGTCGGACTTAACAGCAAGCTCTGACAATCTCTATTTGCAAAAGAGACGTTCAACAACCTGTTTTGTTGTTCAGACGGTCGCCATTTCTTTTCTTTTGAAGCATACTATTGTATAATTCCAAGTACTTACATAGACTGGTTGCAGGGGCATCATCGGGCTCGAGTTGCTATTGATATAATGTCACAGCTCAACCTACAACCGCTATCTAAAACATATGGCGGCAGAGGGTCGAAGCCGGAACAGGATCCCCCCATCCCACTTGGTCGAGAGAAACATAATCAATCTTTTTTTGCACGCTTTGCTCACAAAATCAAACATATTAGTGAACGCAGTGAAATCTCAGATATGGCTTACCTATTCAGTTTATGTCTTTGTGCTGATCTTGAAAAAGATTCGATTTATCAAGGACAAAACAACAGGGACTACACGACCATCCCCCTATTTATCCTGAGTCACACAACTAGTAACAGAATAATCGACACAAACAACAACAAACTGCCATAGTTTTATCAGAATACTTTTTCTGAATCACCCTAAATGCGTTGACGCCCCCCGTAAAATATCAGTTTCAGTAATATAAAAGCAATCTGATTAATTCTGAAATCTGGAATTATATCGCTCAACAACTGAGCGAACATATAGCGGATAATTGAGTCTGTCCATTTCAGACATGGCCTTCCTGAAAAATCCTGGTGCATCACTGTGGAAATATTGAATGAGAGTATCGTATGCAGACTCCATTAACTCCGGTGTATGAGTACGGGTGGCAATAATTCCGTAATTCATGATCAATAGTCTCCAGGGATTATCAGAAGCGGCCGCTTCTGGTGCAGACTTCAACTCATCATTTGTGGCATAAACTATGAAAGTAGCCACTTCATACAATGACTCCAGGCTGATTTTGTCATGTACTATATTGGCCGTCTGTGCCAATGCAGTAACAAAAAACTCTAACTGGTTAATAGTTCCCTTATTACGTACAACCCAATAGGCAAAAGCCATGGCCAAAAAATTATACATTCGTTGATACTCATGATTATTGAGCAATTCAAAGTAAAGTTTACCCAACAGGTGGGAACCCAATTCCCCAATCTCTGTTATCATTTTTGCATTCAAACTATCAAATGGTTGGTTTGTGATGATACTGCTCAGATGGTCGATCAGAATTTCGACCTGTTCATCAAGCTTTTCAGGGCGTTCTTGTAACGCCAATTTCAATGTTTCCAGAACTTCTACTAATCGGATATCATCAGATAAGTCATGAAAATAGGAAAGGGGAATAGATTTTTGTATATTCATGCGGATCAGGGGCAGAGTTAATAGCCCTATTTACCGGAAATAAACAGGGCACCAATTGTCTACCAGTTTTCTCCAAGCAGTTCAAAATGAGATTGAGGATGATCACATGCGGGGCATACATCAGGAGCTTCCTCGCCAGTATGCAGATATCCACAATTGCGACAACGCCAGGTGGCTTTTTCACCATCCCGTTTAAAAACTCTCCCTGCTTCAATGTTTGCAGCCAGGTCCCTGTAGCGTTTTTCGTGCTGTTTTTCTGCAACAGCGATTGACAGGAAGACTGAGGCTATATCAGAGAAGCCTTCTTCATTTGCTGTTTTGGCAAACTCCGGATACATTATAGTCTGCTCATACTCCTCACCGGCTGCTGCAGCAAGAAGGTTCTCAACAGTTGAACCAATCACTCCGGCAGGAAAAGACGCGGCCACTTCTGCATCTCCTCCTTCAAGCATTTTAAACAATCTTTTAGCGTGTTCTTTTTCCTGGTTGGATGTTTCCTCGAAGATATGTGATATTTGAACATAACCTTCCTTTTTTGCCTTTGATGCAAAATAGGTATAACGATTTCTAGCCTGGGATTCGCCAGCGAAAGCTGTGATAATATTCTTTTCCGTCTGGCTACCTTTAAACTGTGTCATTGATTAGTTCTCCTTTTTTTAATTAGGCCTTTAAAATAGTTTATGAATCGTCTTCCTCTTTACCGAAGCGAAACAATCCTTCGGCCAATTCCTGCAACTTGTTATCCACGAGATAATTTACGGTGTTTTTCGGATACCCGCCATCATCCAACTGCTTGCCAGCCTCCATTCCGGTGAGGATCTCTATTCCCTCATCAATGGTTTTGACTGCATAGACATGGAATTTCCCTTCATTTACTGCTTCAACAACGTCCTTGCGAAGCATCAGATCAGCAACATTCGTTGCCGGAATGAGTACTCCCTGCTCACCGGTAAGACCGGAACTTTTACAACAGTCATAAAAGCCTTCAATTTTTGCGTTTGCTCCTCCTATGGGTTGGATATCGCCATTTTGGTTAACTGAGCCTGTGATTGCAATATTTTGTTTTATGGGTACCTTTGATAAACTTGAGAGAAGAGCGTATATTTCTGTAGATGATGCGCTGTCGCCATCCACTCCTGAATATGATTGCTCAAAAGCCAGGCTGGCACTGATAGACAAAGGTTTGTCCTGGGCAAACTTTCGACGCAGATAGCCACTTAAAATAAGTACTCCTTTATTATGAATTGGTCCAGCCAGTTTAGCTTCCCGTTCAATATTAATTACGCCTGCTTTGCCCATGGAAGTAGTGGCCGTAATACGGGAAGGCCGTCCAAACATATAATCACCAAGCATGTATACAGACAAGCCGTTAACCTGCCCGACAACACTGCCTTCAGTGTCTATCATCATGCTGCCGCGATCAATCATTTCCTGAATCTTTTCTTCAATCAGGTTTGAGCGGTAGATACGTGCCTGAATGGCTTTGTCCACATGTTCTTCCCCAACCAGCTTTGCATCTTGCTTAGCTGCCCAGTAATCAGATTCCCGGATAAGGTCGCTGATGCTTGGAAAACTGGTTGAAAGTTTTTCTTTGCGTCCAGTCATCCGCACGATCTGTTCCACAAGTGCGGCAACTCCGCCTCTATCAAATGCTCGAAGCTCCTCATCTTTTGTAGCTGCTCGAATAAATTTAGTGATTTTTTTGATGGAATCATCATTTCTGTTCATTGATTGATCAAAATCAGCCCGTACCTTAAAGATCTTTGGTACATCCTCGTCATAGTGGATAAGAAGTTGATAAAGGTGCGGATCGGCCAATAATATAACTTTGATATCGATCTCAATTGCTTCCGGCTTAATGCCGGATGAGGTAAACCAATACGCTGGATCGAAGGTTTGGATCTCCATCATTTTCGTTTTGAGTGCTCTTTTAAGAGCTGGCCAGACACCTGGTTCAGTCAGGATATCATGCAAATTGAGCACTAAATATCCGCCATTGGCCTTAAGAAAAGAACCGACTTTAATCTTGGTGAAATCTGTCCGCCAGACACCGCGATTATCCACTACCCTCTCTATGGAACCAAAGAGATTACGGTATGTAGGATAGGATTCAATAATGACCGGTTGTTTTTCCTGTTCGGAATTATCCACCAGCAGATTGACCTGATAAGCCATAAAAGGATCCCCTGCCTGTTGCATCATCTGCATCATTTGTCCCTGTGCAGGATCTTCTGACTTGGTAAAAAATATCTGTAAATTATCAGCAAGATCTACCAACATCGCCTCAAAATACTTTTTACAGGCTTCATCTGTATAATTTTTCAGAAGTGGAGCCATGTATTCCGAAGCTGTGGTGGTGAACATGTGCTTGTCCGTCTCCATTCCTTTGTCACGTACTTCTTTCTGGAGATCGTTTATTTCATAAAACATCTGGTCGATATCTTTTTTCAATTTCTTGAATTTTTTCTTGATATCTTTGTATTCATCCTCAGGAAAACGGCCTTTTTTACCATTTCTCCAAGATTATGGATGGGCATGGGTTCATCGTCAACAATTGGCATCAACTGTGGCCGTTGCATGGTGTCGCCCTGCACGGAAACCAGCGCAAAGTCCTGTTCCTCAACTTTTTTATTCAAATCCTTAAGAAAATCACGGCGACGCTTTTCATAGGCCTCCACGAGCTCTTTTTTTCCGGGTAATATAATCCTGGCTTTCAAAGAGCTGCGGTATTTCTGTTTTTAATGTTTCTATGAATGTGTGGACTTCTTCTTTGAACAGGCTGCCGCTTCCGGCTTTAAAACGTAGAAGTAAAGGAGCTTCCGGGTTTTTGAAATTGTTGACATAGCAGAATTCGCAGGGCGGTTTGTTTTCTTTTGCAATTTTGTGCAGAAGCTTTGTTACCACATCCAAACGGCCACTGCGCGGTTGACCGGTTACAAGGACATTATAACCGGGTTTATCTATATCCATGCCAAAGTGAAAGGCTTCCATCCCTCGATCCTGGCCGATAATTTCATCAAGTGGTTCTATGTCATCGGTAGTATCAAAGGGTAAAGTAGAGGGATCGAGTCGCCAACGTAATTCGTCTGTTTTCAGCTCAACGCGTTTTAGCAACGTTTCCATTTGCTGACTCCTTGATTAAATTATTTAAAAGCAAGCTAAGTACTTATGCTGCTGTATTGATATCTTTTTATTCAGTGTCGATAGTAATCCTTTTCATTACCCCGCTTTGGTATCGGGGCATGATAATTTTAAGTATATTTTGTACAAAAGAAGCTCTGCTGTGATCTGGATTAACCTTGGCGGGTAACCTTATTTTTGTGGAGAAAGAAGCTCCCTGACTCACTGCACCGTTTTGCCAGATAATATCCCCGTGTCGCACTCCTCTTACCAGAAGAAAATCATCGGAGATTGTGACCTCCAGCTCAGCAGGATCAATATTGCACAATTTACTTCGGACGATAATAGTGTCGCTTGTTTCCTGTATATGAAATTCAGGTTGTGTGGTGCAGAGAAAGCTGGGGTTGGAAATGTCCCGACAGATCCTGTTAAAAATGTCGTCCATTTCCTCCCGCATTTTCTTCATCTCTCTTTCCTGCCAAAGAAGTAAATCGGGCATAGCAGCCTCCAATGAGAAAAACTTCTTCATTTTTATGTATGTGGATGGTGATACTCTCAGTTGTATTGTTACATTCCACCAATCATCCTACTTCAACTACCCCTGTTCCTTGACAGGTGGTGCACTCCTGGTCTGGAGTACATTGACAATCATCCCAGACATCGTCATTCTGCGTACCACGCCATTCCTGGCTACATTCACAAACTCCTTCTAATATTTTTTTTCCTCCACATGTAGGACAAGTATTTTCTGTTTTTGGTTCCATTTTTTCCTCTTTTATAAAAAATAAATTGCTTGTTATTGGTATTGCAAAACTCATTATCTAAAAAACCCTGCCTGTCATAAAAAAATGTCAGGCTTTCTCTGTGAGCAATGGACAGAGTAAGAACATTCTGTCTTCAGGAACAGCTTTAAGCCATGTTAATTTAGTTCAGTCAGAAATTGATTCTTCCGTACCGGCATAAAATTCACATTGCTTAAAATCAATCGGCTTTTTGCAGGTTTTACAAGAGCGCCTTTGATCAAACTCATCAGAAAAGACTTCCTGCTCTGCTCCGCAATCAGGACATTTACAGAGAAATGAGTTGAGATTTCTAAAACGTTCAAACCCCGGACAATGTTTTGGTGTACTCATTTTTCTCTCCAATATTTAATAGCTGCCATAAGTCTATTATTCCCAGTTTCGGGGAGTGTAATCACTTTTCTCCCCCGATCCGTCAGCTTAGCAGCATTCTTCCATTTTATAATTTGTGCCATCCATTGAAATAAAATGAATACCGCTGAGCTTCGGAAGCCCTGCGACCTTCCATGCTTTTTCAGGATTGATAAATTGTTCGTTAACACATTTTCCTGGTTGATGAACAATTTTGCATAACTGGTTCAAGATGGGAAACACCTTGAACTTCAGGTAATACTTTCGCATAAAAGATATTATTTCCATCTTTTCCACGGATAAGGTATCAACACCTTCACGCGACGCCAACGCCTGAGCAACATTTTCATTCCATTCCTCAAGATTTGAAAGAAATCCGTCATCATCAATTTCTATTGTTTTCCCATCACATTCGATAGCAGACATTTTGCACCTCTCTAATTAAGAAATCATTGTTTACAACCGTCCCCCTTAAAATGTATGGTGGATAAGAAAAGATGAACAACTCTGCAACAGCTTCATAACAATACGCCTACAACTTGGTAGCTAGCAGCTCTATCGAGCGAAACGTATCAGTATTGTTCTCCTTTAATATTATTCACAAGTTGTGCGATTTCAAGGCCAAGAGACACGCATTGTTTATGCTCCATGCAGCTATCAGCATCTGGTTCCTCCAGATAGTGCAGAAGTTCGTGTTTATCTTTTTTTAAATCAATTACCCAGGCTTTTTTGTCTTTATCCCAATCCACCATGATATCTATTTCGCACTGACCTATTTCCGGGTACACTTCGAGAATCTTATTGCACAGTTCTTGTTTATCATGCATGGCGTCCTCCACTTTTTTATTCTTTTCGTTATTTCATTTCCACTTTTGTAAGTTTTGTGAAACTTCTTCTTCCAGTTTTCTTTATTTATTCGCAGACTGGCGTGGAAGCAAAGAAGTCCTCTCCTTACTTAGAATATAATACCATAACGTGGTAATACAAGTGGCTAAGCATCTAAAATTGCGTAATTTCAATATTAGGTAAAGGTCCATTGTAAAAAAACTTTATGACCTTATAATGTAACATACTGACGTCAAAATTCTTATGTGTTGCAACTGTTTGCTACTTGAGGGGATGGCTCGTATGGAAAATGAATATACGATCAGAATCGGAGGTGCTGCCGGCCAGGGAATGCAATTCATTGGAAATCTTCTGGCCAAGTGCATCAGTGAGGCAGGTTTCCATACCTTCACGCATCAGGATTATATGTCCCGAATTAAAGGCGGGCATAATTTCTATCAACTTCGCATTGCAAACCATCCTGTTACATCATCACGTAACACAGTTGATATTTTACTAGCCCTAAACCGGGAAACCATTGAAATCCATGCCAAGGATCTTAATGAGAATGGGCTGGTATTATACGACCCGGAAATTCTTAAATATAATTACTCCCAGCCTGAATATTTACCAATATCCTTCTCAGATATCATAACAGATCTTGACCTCAATCAAGTAATGACAAGCTCCGTTGCCATTGGCGCTATTCTAGGATCCATAGGGCTTGACACTATTTTGGATTTTGCCGGAATTATCCCCAAATTCATTCCCGTCGCAATTGAAGGAGTCATTAAATCACAAACGATTGCAGCACAGGCAGGGCTTGATTTTGTGTTACAAAACTTTGACGCCAGCAAACGTTTTCCCCCTATAAAGCTGAATAAACAAAAAAAGAAGCACCTCTTATTAAATGGAAACCAGGCAATCGGAATGGGTGCTTTATTGAGCGGATGCAAATTCTATTCAGCATACCCAATGACACCAGCCACTTCCATCATGCTCTATCTTATCTCAAAGGCAGAAAAATACGGAGTAATCGTTGAACAAGCCGAAGATGAGATATCTGCCATTAACATGGCTTTAGGAGCCTCATACGCTGGGGTTCGCGCCATGACAGGAACTTCAGGTGGTGGCTTTGCATTAATGACTGAAGGGATTTCCCTTGCCGGGATAACAGAAACGCCAATTGTAATCGCGGAGGTGCAGCGGCCAGGGCCCGCAACGGGACTGCCGACCAGAACAGAACAAAGCGACCTCTTCTTTGTTATTTTTGGTGGCCATGGAGAGTTTCCCCGAGTTGTTTTTACACCTGGCACCCCGGAACAGGCACTCTTTCTCACCAACAAAGCCTTTCATCTCGCCGAAAAATACCAGATCCCCGTGATCATACAATCTGATCAGTATCTGGCAGACTCTCAATGGACTTTTGATGATATCAATACTGAATTACTGCAGTATGAGGATTTTCGTCTCCGGGGCCAGGAGTTACAACAGACCGAGTCGTATAAACGTTATGCCTATTCTGAAAATGGTGTATCGCCCCTGGCAGTACCCGGTGCATCAGAACATCTGGTGGTGTTTGACAGCGACGAACATGATCAGGACGGGCATATTATTGAAGATGCAATAACTCGTAATATGATGGTGGAAAAAAGATATCACAAAAAAACTGCCCCATATTAAGCAGGAAATTGCCCCACCTTCTTTCCATGGCGATAAGCATCCTGATATTGTTCTGGTCGGGTATGGTTCAACATTTGGAGTCATTCAAGAAGCAGTTGAGCATCTTGCAGATAAGCATAAAATCGCGATGCTTCATTTCAGTGAAGTCTATCCCTTCCCAATGACAAATGTTTTTAATTTTCTGGAGCTGCTAAACAACGCAAAACGTACTATTTGCATAGAAAATAACGTTTCCGGCCAATTTGCTCAACTCATGAGAATGGAAACCGGCTTTGAGTTTGGTAGCAAAATAAACAAATTTGACGGCCGCCCCTTTGGACTCGACTACCTGCTTGGAGAATTATATGCTCACCTTCGATGACTATAAAGGACAAGACCCTGCCTGGTGCCCCGGATGTGGCAATTTTGCAATTTTAAATACCATAAAAAGAGCCTTGGTTGAACTGGATATTACACCGAATCAACTAACATTAGTCTCTGGTATTGGCCAGGGTGCAAAGATGCCGCATTATATGAAATGTAATACCTTTAATGGACTTCATGGCAGAACCCTTCCAGTGGCCACGGGCATCAAACTGGCAAACCATGAGATGCTGGTAATAGCAATTGCGGGGGATGGCGACTGTTATGGAGAAGGGGGGAATCATCTGCTTCACGCTATCAGAAGAAATGTTAATGTAAAACTCTTTGTGCACAATAACCAGATATACGGTTTGACCAAGGGGCAGGCTTCGCCAACCACAACAGAAGGTACCGTTACAAAAGCTCAACCCTTTGGTAGCTTTTCTTCACAATTGAACCCTCTTGCCATGGCTATTTCTCTTGACTGCAGTTTTGTAGCAAGGGGATTTGCCGGTGCTTCCGGCCTGCCGTATCTTAAAGAAATCATGAAAAAAGCAATCGACCATAAAGGATTCGCCTTGGTTGATATATTGCAGAACTGCGTCTCTTTTAATAAAGTAAACACCTTCCACTGGTACAAGGAAAGAACCTATAAACTTGAAAGTACATACGACCCTTATGACCGTGTTGAGGCCTTCAAAAGATCCTTGGAATGGGGGGACAAAATCCCAACAGGCATATTTTATAAGAATGATAAAAAGTTTCTTGAAGAGCAAATTCCTGCCATAAAAGAGAACCCTTTAATCCACCAGCCCTTTTCATTTCCAGAGGCAAATAAGGATCTCTTCGGTCATGAGCATCTTGAAGCGGTATGAAATAGTTGATCACAGAAATATCTTCTGAACATCAATCCTGTTCATCGGCACAACCTTGAACAAATATTTTACAAACCGGTTCATCGGTATCAAGAGAAAGTATATATTTATCCACTAGATGGTGCGGATGATAGCTTTTCTTGGCCTGCCGTAATCCCGGCACGCCCAGATCCTGTTCCCGGTTTATGAATGTAAAATCTGTTAAACCATACAAGGCAAACCATTGATTGATCAGTTGTCCTAAGCCCTGGACACCTGGTAAAGCTTTTTCAAAGTGACAGACCGCCGTTCCAGGGCTCAGCTGTTCTGCAATGGAAAAGGCTTCAATTTCACCATCAATGCGAATGGCTCCACCAATAAGATCAAGCTCGGTAAAATTTTCAAACATGCTGAGAATTGCAAGGTATTCATCGCACAGCCCTGGATCTGTTGTGCAGGACTTTGAAGCGCACCAGCGCTGTTGCATGGCAATACAATCAGGAATAAGACTGCTTGTGACAGGTTCGTATTCACAGTGATGTGCATTGAGGCATTTTTTAACCTGATTCAGTTTTTTTGCATAATGACGCCCTGCCAGTTGGGCCAGATCTTCAACCCGGTAAACATAATCGGCATTGTCTCTATCAGCATGAAGATCATAACCTGCAGCAGTCAGCTCAGCTGCTGAATCAGCCGGTAAACGAACTGCTCCACCTATGGTGCTTCCAAAAATTTCGATTGTTTCCGCAAGTGATAATCGCCCTGCTGCCGGGCCAAATAGAATTCTTCGATTTGCTAATGATTTTTTTTCCTCTATGAAAAAGACAAGACTCTCATCCACCAAAGCAAAATACACAGGCCGGGAATTGTTCCAGGCAAAGAAATTGGTGAAGGTGTGTTCTGATATTTCAGGGGGAAATCGGGTGAAGAAATCTCTTATAAGGGAGCGATGTTCTAGATCAAGCTGATTAGTTTTTATCATATCCGGATATTCGCTGGTCTTTTTGGGTCTGCTGAAACTTGCCCAACATCCCTTTTCATTTTTAGAGCGAACGTTACTATAGCCTGTTGACTGGTTCCTTGCATATGCAGCCCTCAACTCGTGAGAAGTGCAGGTTAAAACAGGAATGTTTGGAATAAACAAGTAAAGTAGGATACATTTCATTAATAGCTGGAATCTGACTTCCACTTGCATTTTGAGCACAGGCTATCAAAACTTTCATAATAACATAACACCAGGAAAAACAATTTTGATAATAGAATTCATACAACAATTCAGCCCTGTCATGCAGGCACTCATCGCCACACTCTTTACCTGGGGAGTAACGGCAGCCGGTGCTGCACTTGTTTTGCTTACCCGTACTGTGAGCCATAAACTGATGGATTCAATGCTTGGCTTTGCTGCTGGTGTAATGATCGCAGCAAGTTTCTGGTCACTTCTTGCACCTGGGATTGAAATGGCCGAACAGTTCGGACAGACCCCATGGTTAACAGCGGCCCTTGGTTTTATGGGTGGTGGAATTTTTATGCGGGTAATAGACAAATTTTTGCCCCACCTCCATCCCGGCCTGAGTATTGATAAAAAGGAAGGGGTGAAAACGTCATGGCAGCGAAGCACTCTTCTGGTACTTGCCATAACTCTTCATAATATCCCTGAAGGTTTGGCCGTTGGTGTTGCTTTTGGAGCAGTGGCAGCCAACCTGCCACCTGCCACCATTGGTGGTGCAATTGCTTTGGCAATTGGAATTGGAATTCAAAATTTCCCCGAAGGTGCTGCTGTTTCTATGCCGCTTAGAAGAGAGGGACTGAGCAAAGGGAAAAGTTTTCTTCTGGGGCAGGCATCAGGAATAGTTGAACCAATCGCCGGGGTTCTTGGTGCAATATTTGTTTTGAAATTGCAGGGTCTGTTACCCTACGCTCTCTGTTTTGCTGCCGGTGCTATGATTTTTGTGGTGGTTGAAGAACTCATTCCGGAATCTCAGAGAAGATATGAAAATATCGATTTAGTGACCATGGCTACAATGACTGGTTTTTCGGTCATGATGATACTTGATGTCGCTTTGGGCTAAAGGGTATATTCCTGCACATTCATAACAGGAATATACAATCTCTCCCCCATGGCTGAAGTGCATTATAAATGGGTAAGCATACCCTCTCGCTCAATAAAACTTAGAATATCGTCCACTCCTTCCCCGGTTTTCATATTTGTAAAAACAAATGGGTTATCCCCACGCATTCTTTTGGTATCCCTGTCCATCACGCTTAACGAGGCACCCACCATGGGGGCCAGATCAATTTTGTTTATCACCAGCAAATCGGAACGGGTAATACCCGGGCCTCCTTTTCGTGGAATCTTATCTCCTGCTGCTACATCAATTACATAAATTGCAAGGTCTGCCAGTTCAGGGCTGAATGTGGCGCTCAGATTATCACCACCACTTTCAATAATAATCAGATCCAGATCAGGGAAACGCTGCAGAAAATCGTCCACTGCTGCAAGATTCATTGAAGCATCTTCACGGATGGCAGTATGCGGGCATCCTCCTGTTTCTACTCCTACAATTCGTTCTGGAGGTAAGGCTTCACTGCGCGTGAGAAACAGAGCGTCCTCACGAGTGTAAATATCATTGGTTACCACAGCAACCTGGTACTGGTCACGCATTTTTCTGCATAAGGCATCGATCAGTGCGGTTTTTCCAGAACCTACCGGACCTCCAATACCAAGGCGAAGAGCACCGTTTTTTATACTTGTCATTATGTCTTCCTTAGGATCGATAAAGTCTTGTGTATTGATTTTCATGAAGGCTGCAGGCTATTGCCATGGACGAACTTGCAGCACCTATTTCTTTGGCTTTGATTTGTGTTCCCTGTTTTACAACTTCTGAAATCTTTGAGCTTAATTGAAGCAACACGCATTGCCCCTCAGTCTGGCCAAGGGGAATAATTTTAATCCCGGCTATTACCTGATTTTCCAACCAGGCCCATGTATACCCAAGGGCAGCATCCTGTATATCAATATCCCATTTTACTGCTGCAAAGGCAAACCCCACCAACTGAGAGTGGTTTAAAGATTTTTCCAATTGTTCCGGAAAGTTGAGACCAAGCCCATGCAATAATCTTGTTAA
>Ga0256844_10000278_pt1 | contig 19820 bp, 19 predicted proteins | sample MusselsmetaG_FD_189100 | JGI IMG/M metagenome (GOLD analysis project Ga0256844, IMG submission 189100) | Mussel associated microbial communities from hydrothermal vent at the East Pacific Rise, Pacific Ocean - Mussels | ecosystem: Host-associated > Mollusca > Shell > Unclassified ... | reverse complement strand
ATTAAGCAACTTTTTTTATAAATCTGTTTTCATAAAGAAAAGGTTGAATGTCAAGAGATTGTTCTGAAAATTTTTGAATGAACAAATCTAGTTCTCCTTTTGATCCAATCCATTGAGGAAGATGCAGGTGTGCATAGTTTTTCTCATTTTGGGTAAACCCTCTATATAACTGTACTGCATTTCTAAGTTTTTCTATAAAATTTGCTTTTTCTTGACGACTCATAATTTTTTCCTTGTATTTTAAATTAATTTTTTTACTTATCTTTCGTTCTCTACTATAGCAAATATAAACTTAAACTTAAATAATTAATTTAAAAAATAAAATTATATTAAAACAAGCTATAATAATTTAAAGTAGGGTTAGATTGATCCTTAGATATAATGTTGAAAAGAGTTAATTTGTTAGAATAAAAAGGATATTGATGTCAAATCAAGAAGAACCAAAATTAAAAAAAATAGTCTCTGCTGCTGATGGCTTAAGCCTAGGTATTTCAATTGTTGTTGCTGTACTTTTAGGTGTAGGACTCGGAATTTTAATGAAGAACCTGTTTGGAGTTCCATGGTTATTGTGGTTGGGTGTATTTTGGGGGGTGGCAGGTGCAATTTTAAATGTATATAAAGCATATGAAAAACAGAAAAAATCTTTAGATGAATTGGCAAATGATCCACGTTATAGACATAAAAAATATGATGATTCTGACGATGAGGATGATAAATATTAATGAAAAAGATAATTGTTGCTTTAGTTATTGTTGACTTAATTATTATTTTTTTAGCTTATTTCTTTGGAGAAGAGTATTGGTTAATTAACAGTCAAATTGGGTTTCTAACCTCTTCTTTTGTTATGTTTGGCTCTATACTCTCTTATCGATCGATGGTTCAAGGACGTTTAAATGTTGGAGCAATTCCTGATGATGAGCGTGATACCTTAGACAAGTTAGAAGACCCGTATGAAGTATATGATGATGAAAAAATAGAAATAGAAGAGGATAAAGCCAAAACATTGGTTGAAGTGGTTAAAGAGGAGCGTGAAAAGTTAAAGAAGAGTCGTCGAAGTTTGTGGCAAACAACTAAAGATTCTAAAGCTTCACTCTCTTTTTATCGTTTGGGTGCTTATGGATTACTTGTTTTTGGCTTTTTCTATTTAAATAATAATAAATTTTTAGATATACCTATCTATCTGCTCTCATTAGGAGTCCCCTCTATTATCATTGTAATCATGTTAATGCAGAAAAAATAGTACAACCTTGATTGACATAGGCTAAGATATTTTGATATACTTTCAGTAATATTTAATCTATTAGAGGTAAAACAATGGCAAAAAGTTTATATGAAACTTTAGGTGTAAGTGAAAATGCAAGTCCAGAAGAGATAAAAAAAACGTATCGTAAATTGGCACGAAAATATCATCCTGATGTAAATAAAGATGAGTCTGCAATTGACAAATTTAAAGAGATAAATGCAGCATATGAAGTTCTCTCTGATAAGAAGAAAAAAGATGAATATGACATGTATGGTGACCAAATGTTTGGTGGTCAAAATTTTCATGATTTTGCAAAAAATCAAGGTGGAAATGTCGATTTAGATGATTTGTTAAGAAGTATTTTCGGTGGTGCAGGAGCAGGTAGTGGTGGCTTTGGAGGAGGAGGATTTGGACAACCTCCTGCTGACCTTGATCAACGCATTAATATTACTGTGCCGTTCTATGTCTCTGTTAAAGGTGGGAAACACAATATCTCTATGAACAGTGAAAGTTTTGATATTAAAGTTCCTGCAGGTATTAAAAATGGAGAAACTCTACGTGTACGAGGTAAAGGTGCTACAGGAGTTATGGGGAAAAGAGGCGATTTACTGATTAAGGTAGAAGTTTCAGACTCACCAATTTATGAACGTAAAGAGAACGATTTGTTTATGAGTATGGATGTTGGTCTAAAAACAGCACTCTTTGGAGGAAAAGTTAAAATAGAGTCATTAATTAATGATGATATTGTATTGAAAGTTCCTCAAAATACTAAAAATGGTCAAAAATTTAGAGTACGTGGTGCAGGGGTTGTTGATAGAAAAACTTCTCTTAAAGGAAATCTCTATTTAACTGCTAATATCATTTTACCAAATATAGATGTATTGGATGAAGATTTTAAAAAGATTTTGGAAGAGAAACTTCCTGATGTAGATACAGGAGAAAATGTAGAGAATTCTAATGCATAGTTATGACGAACCTGTTTATCTTATCTCTGTTGTGGCTTCTATCTTAGACATTCATCCACAGACATTAAGACAGTATGAGAAAGAGGGACTTATTGAACCTTCTCGTACACAGGGACGTATGCGTCTCTATTCTCAAAGAGACATTGATAAAATTAAATTTGTATTACAATTAACCCGAAAAATGGGTATCAACTTAGCAGGAGTTGATGTTATTTTAAAGCTTAAAAAACAGATGGATGCCATGAATGCTGAGATTCAAGATTTAAGAGAAGAGCTTTCAAAGGTTAATCGTAATGGTTCAGTCCCTAGCCATAAAGCAGTGGTAACCACAACCAATTATGATATTATTATTTTTGAAGAGTAGCTCTATTTTTTAAAAAACAAGTAACATAATATACCCACCTCGATTAATATAAATCCTTTTCTTCTCTCCTTGGTGGTTTTGAAATGCAACTTTTAATTCTTGAATATTTGTAATATTGGAGTTTTCAATTTGAATGATAATATCACTAGGACGTAGACCCTTATGGTGTGCATGACTCTCTGCCACAACATCTTCAATTAAAACTCCTTCTATATTTTTTGGGATTTGATATTCTTCTCTAATTGTAGGGGTTAATTCACTAAGATATAAACCTTCCAGTGTTATATGGTTTTTAGCTATTACAATATTTGCATCTGTACTCATGAGTGTTAACTCTTTTTTTATCTCTTTATTATTTCTCTCTATCGAGAGGGTGATTGTCTCATTAGGATTATATGACGTAACCAATCGCTGTAATTCAATAGGATTTTCAACGTTTTTACCATTAACTGCATAGATTAAATCACCCCTTACAAGTTGAGCTTTTTGTGCAGGAGAGTTTGCTTGTACATCGGTAATGATTGCACCTTTTTTATGTGTATAGAGTTTTTTTAGTGCAGTTGTTACTTTAGAGATGTTAATCCCAATGAATCCACGGTTTACTTTTCCTTTTTCAATAAGTTTTGTAACGACATTGCGAACCATATCTATGGGAATACTAAATCCAATTCCATGATTTCCTCCTGATTGAGAGAGAATTGCTGCATTAATTCCAATTAAAGCCCCACGTGAATCAATTAATGCACCACCTGAGTTTCCTGGATTAATAGAAGCATCTGTTTGAATAAAATTTTCATATTGGTTAATACCGACATGGTCTTTATGTAGTGCGGATACAATTCCTTTGGTAACTGTTTGTCCTACTCCAAAAGGATTTCCAATAGCAAAAACGACATCTCCTAGTTTTATATCTTTTGCATGACTAAGTACAATGGGTTTTAAATTTTTTGCTACAATTTTTATAACAGCTAAATCACTGCCTTTATCCGAACCAATTACAGTTGCAATGTACTCTTTATCTGAATTATTCATGGTTATAACAATCTCATCTGCATCAACAATGACATGATGGTTGGTTACAATATACCCATCATTGGAGACAATAACTCCTGACCCCAAAGAGTGTTCTTGTTTTTTAGAGGGCAATGGCTGTTGTTCTTGACCTTGTTTATTGAAAAACTTTTTAAAAAATGGGTCATTAAAAGGACGATGTTCTTGACCATTAGCTTGGACAATTGTAGAAGTAGAGATATTAACAACGGCACTCATGGATGTTTTTAAAATAGTATTAAAAGAGAGAATTTCACTCTGTTTATTGGGAAGTTTATGTTCTGGGTTTGTTGGGGCATTTTTAAATTCTATTGAACCAGCTATTAATGATGTGGTTAGTAGAGTTGACATCAAAATGGCTTTTTTAGGTAATATCATGGTAGTCCTTTGTAGTATCTATTGTGAAAGAGTTATTATAACGTAGTTTAAGGGGTGAATGAAGGGGTGTATGTATAGTTATATTAATACTTTATAATAACAAAATAAATTAAGGTAAAAGGAGTGAAACCTTTAATTTATATCTTTCATAATTGTATTATAAAGTAGTTCCATAAACGATTAGCAAACCAAAGGTTAATGTTTTATTAATATAACAAACCAGTTAAAAATTTATATTTAAAGCTCTTTCTAAATCTTCAGGGGTATCAATTCCAAAGCTTTGTGTCTTAACTTGAGTCATCGCAATTTCATATCCATGATACAATGCACGGAGCTGTTCTAATTTTTCTATATCTTCTAGTGGTGCTGGACTAAGCTTACAAAAGGTCTCTAAAGATTTTTTTGTAAAACCATAAATCCCAATATGCCCTTTATACTCATCAAAATGATGGTCTCTTGGATAAGGAATTTTAGCTCTGGAAAAATATAAAGCTATATCTTCATTGGTTGTAACTACTTTTACAATATTGGGGTCATCTGCTTCAGGATTGTTCATATATTTATAGCAAGAGTTCATGATAATTTTTTTATTATTACTGTTTTTTGTGGTCAAATCAAAGATGGCTTGAACCACTTCTATCTCTATAAAAGGCTCATCTCCTTGAACATTAATAATTACTTCATCATCATTAAGATTTAGCTTTTCTGATGCTTCAAAAATACGGTCTGTTCCAGAGTTGTGTTCTGCTGAAGTCATAATGGCGTTTATTCCATACGATGAGGCAATATCAATAACTTCTTGAGAATCTGTGGCAATGGCAACCTTATCAATAGATTGGACAGCTTGTGCTGTGCGAATAACCATGGGAGTCCCCATTATATCTGCTAAAACTTTATTAGGAAAACGACTTGAACCAATACGGGCAGGGATGATTATCATATGAACCTCTTTTAAATTTAATATAGAAATTTTAACACATCTTCTTAAAAATAGAGAGTTATTTTTTTGTAAAAATAATAATTATATAGATAGATTATACTTATGTATAGATTAGTAGTTGTTTTTAGAAATCAAAAATATAATATTTAAAATACTTGATTTATCAAAAAAACTTATGTATAATAATTTATATTACAATTTCAAAGGATTTTTATGAAAAAAATTATTGTACTTTCAACAATGGCTTCTTATGCCCTTTTAGCAACAAACGGTGACTTAATGATGGGACACGGTGCAAAAGCAACAGGTATGGGTGGTGTAGGAATTGCTGTTCCCCATGGTGCAGAATCGGCTTATTCTAATCCTGCCATGTTAAAAGATATAAAAGGAAGTGAATTTTCAGGTTCAGTAACAATGTTTATGCCAGATGTTAACTTTAAGAACAACATGGATCCACGAAATGTTTCAAGCAAGTCTGATGCTGACCGTTCTTTTTTACCTGAATTTTCCTATGTTCACAGAAATAAAGATAATATTGTTTGGGGTATTGCTCTTGGTGGAACAGCTGGTATGGGTGTTGACCAAAAAGGAAAACCATCAGGTGCATTTAATATGAAAACAGAATTACAAGTAGCAAAATTAGGTGTTCCTGTGGCTTATACAAATGGAGCTTTAACATTAGCCGTTGAACCTGTATTACAATACTCAACACTCCAAATTAACTATATGACTCCAAGAGGTGCATCTAATAATCCAAAGTCTAGTAGTGTAGGATTTGGGGTAAACTTAGGAGTTGCTTATGACATGGATAACTTAACATTAGGTGCTTTATACCAATCAAAAATTGAAGCAAACTACAAAGACAATATCTCTAAAGCCATGGGAGATTTTGGAGTAGCAACTGTTACAAGTGGGGATAGTTTAGACCAACCTACTGAGATTGGAGTTGGTGCTGCTTATAAAATGGGTTCAAGTACTTTTGCTATGGATATAAAAAAAATTGAATGGAGTAAAGTTAAAGGTTATAAAGATTTTGGTTGGAAAGACCAGACTATTGTAGCATTAGGATACCAATATAATGCACCTACATGGGTACTTAGAGCAGGATATAATCATGCAAAATCACCAATTCAAGAATTGAATGGTGCTGCAACAAATCCAGCAAATTACCCTAATGCAGCAATTAACTTTTTTAATCTTTCGGGATTCCCTGCTGTAGTAGAAACTCATTATACTCTTGGTGGAGACTATTCTGTCTCTGAAAATTTGGATTTAAGTTTAGCACTTGTATATTCTCCTGAAAAAACAGAGTCTTTTGATACCTCAATGATGTCAGCTGCAATGACTAAAGGAGCAGTTACTTCTTCAACAGCAGAGGTAAAACACTCTCAACAAGCACTTACTTTAGGGATGACGTATAAATTTTAATTTTAAAAATACATAATGGCTGGGGTATCTCACCCCAACCATTACATTCCTCTTTTCTAGTTGGCTCTTTTATTCATCTTTCTTCTCATATCATGTTATAATCCCTCTTTATTTTACTCTGGAGTAGTCATTGATGGAACTATCATTAATTTTAATTGGTATACTTGTGGGAACACTCTCTGGTTTCTTTGGTATTGGTGGGGGGATGATTCTTGTTCCTATTCTTATGCTTTTGGGCATTGATATTAAAGAAGCGATAGAGATTTCTATTGTACAAATGGTTTTCTCTTCTATTTATGGTTCATACCTTAATTATAAAAAAGGCTCTCTTATCTTAGGGGAAGGTATTTGGGTTGGTATTGGTGGTTTCTTCGGAGGCTTTATTGGTGCTTATGTTTCAATTTTAGTTTCTGCTATGGTTTTAGAGTATCTTTTTCTAATGTTATTGATTTTTGCACTCTATCGACTCTTTTCTGCCAAAATAAAAGATGATGGAGAAGTTAAAACTTTAAACTCTATGGTACTTTTTGCTGTAGGTGGAATGATTGGTGTTTTTGCTATCTCTTTGGGGGTTGGTGGTTCTATTTTATTAACACCAATTTTAGCAGGTTTTTTACACTATCCCATTAAAAAAGCAGTAAGTGCAGGGCTTTTCTTTGTTGCTTTCTCTTCTGTTGCAGGATTACTTTCTCATCTCTCTGTTGGTCATATTGACTTGGAAAAAGGGCTTTATGTAGCCATCGCTTCACTGATTGGTGTTTATGGTGGCATATGGTTAAAAGATCATGTAAGCTCTTCAAAACACAAACTCTATCTACTCATTATGTATGGAGTAGCACTCTTAATTTTAATTAAAAAAATGTTTTTAGGATAATAAATAGTATATGAAAAATCAAAAAATAGAAGTCTTTGGGGCCAAAGAAAATAATTTAAAAAATATCAATGTAACCATTCCCAAGAATCAACTGGTGGTTATTACAGGAATCAGTGGAAGTGGAAAGTCTACTTTAGCATTTTCAACACTTTATGCAGAAGGACAACGACGATACATTGAGTCACTCTCTTCATATGCTCGACAATTTTTAGGACGTGTGGGAAAACCTGATGTTGATAAAATAGAAGGGCTAACTCCTGCGATTGCGATTGACCAGAAGACAACTTCAAAAAATCCACGTTCAACAGTGGGAACAATTACAGAGATTTACGATTATTTACGTTTACTCTTTGCAAGAGTAGGGAAACAGCATTGTCATGAGTGTGGAGAGCCTATCTCCTCTATGTCGGCTTCTGATATTATTGAGGAGGTTTTAAAACTTCCTGATGGCGCTAAGTTGGTTATTTTAGCACCTTTGGTTAAAGAGAAAAAGGGTACTTTTGTAGACATGTTAGAGTCGCTTCGACATAAAGGGTATGTTCGAGCGATGATTGATGGGATTATGGTACGCCTTGATGAAGAGATTGAGCTTTCGAAAACCAAAAAACACACCATAAAAGTAGTTATAGATAGAGTGGTTATAAAAGAGGAAAGTCGCGATAGAATAGGGCAAGATGTAGAAAAAGCACTTAAAGAAGCCTATGGAGAGGTAGAGCTTGAAGTTTTAAATCATGCAGATTTTCCAGAGCTTGAGAGACAACATATTCACTACTCTGAACACTTGGCATGTTTTGATTGTAAGCTTAGTTTTGAGCCTTTAGAACCTGTAAGTTTCTCGTTTAACTCTCCAAAAGGTGCTTGTCCTACCTGTGATGGTTTGGGAATTCGTTATGTTATTGACCTAAAAAAAGTGATAGATTCTGCGTTGACCATTGAAAATGGTGCAGTTAGAATAATGTATGGATTTAATAAAAGTTACTATACCAAGTTTTTAAATGCTTATTGTGAACAAAATGATATTCCAACCAATGTTGAGTATGGTGAATTAGAAGAGTATCAAAAGAAATCAATCTTATATGGTGGTGGAAACCAAGTTAAGTTTATGTGGAAGCGTCATGACTTAACACGTGAATGGCCAGGAGTGGTGAAGTTTGCTCATGATATGTTCTCTGATGAGAAAGATATGGGTGAGTATATGACTGAAAAAGAGTGTGATAGATGTGATGGTCATCGCCTTCGTCCTCGCTCTTTGGCTGTTAAAGTGGAGGGCAAAAATATTGCTGATATTATTGATATGCCTATTGAAAAAACGTATGAGTATTTTAAAAATGAGAAGAATTTTGAACACTTTTCTGAACAGCAAAAGCTTATTGCTGAATCGGTTTTAAAAGAGATTCAGGAACGCCTCTTCTTTTTGTATGATGTGGGGCTTACCTATTTAACACTAAGCCGTGATGCACGAACTATTTCAGGTGGAGAGGCTCAACGGATTCGTATCGCATCTCAGATTGGTTCAGGGCTTACAGGGGTAATGTATGTTTTAGATGAACCAAGTATTGGACTACATGAGCGTGATACCATGAAGCTAATCCGAACTTTACGTTCACTTCAAGAGAAAGGTAACTCTGTCATTGTGGTAGAGCATGATAAAGAGACAATTATGTCGGCTGATTATGTAATAGACATTGGTCCTGGTGCTGGTAAACATGGTGGAAATGTTGTTTTTGCTGGAACAGGAAAGAAGATGATGAAAGCAAAAACACTTACAGCTCAATATCTGTTTGGAGAGAAAGAAATTTACTATCCACATGATAAACCTCAAGAGAGTTGGATAGAGATTAATAATGTAACGCTGAATAATATAGAAAATATCTCTGCTAAAATTCCTCTAAAGAATTTTGTCTGTATTACGGGAGTCAGTGGAAGTGGAAAGAGTTCTCTTATTTTGCAAACACTTCTTCCTGTGGCTAGAGAGGTTTTAAACCATGCAAGAAAAGTAAACAAAGTAGATGGTGTTGAAATTTTAGGTTTAGACCAAGTGGATAAAGTAATTTCACTCGATCAAAGTCCAATAGGGCGAACCCCACGCTCCAATCCTGCAACTTATACAGGAGTTATGGATGAAATTCGTAAACTTTTTGCTAAGACAAAAGAAGCTGAACTTCGTGGTTATAAGATAGGACGTTTCTCTTTTAATGTTAAAGGGGGGCGTTGTGAAAACTGTACAGGAGATGGTCAGATAAAAATAGAGATGCACTTTTTACCAGATGTTTTAGTGGAGTGTGATACGTGTCTTGGAACACGTTATAATGCTCAAACCTTAGAGGTGATGTATCGAGGAAAATCTATTGCTGAAGTGTTGGCAATGTCGGTCACTGAAGCGATGGAGTTTTTTAAGGCTGTACCTTCTATTGCGATTAAACTGAAAACATTAATGGATGTGGGGCTTGATTATATTACGCTTGGACAAAATGCAACCACGCTTTCAGGTGGAGAGGCTCAGCGAATTAAATTGAGTAAAGAGTTGAGTCGTAAAGATACAGGTAAAACACTTTATATTTTAGATGAGCCAACAACAGGTTTGCATTTTGCAGATGTTGATAGACTAACAGGTGTACTTCATCACTTGGTAGATCTAGGAAACTCTGTTGTGGTTATCGAACATAATTTAGACATGATTAAAAATGCAGATTATATTATTGATATGGGACCAGAAGGTGGAAACAAAGGAGGACTTATTGTGGCTACTGGAACACCTGAAGAGGTGGCAGAGAATCATGAAAAGACAGGCTCTTATACAGGTAAATATTTGGTTGATGAATTAAAAATGAATAGAACAAAGGAAGAGAATGAGTAAAACTATTATTGCTATAGATTTGGGTTCAAACAGTTTAAGAATTTTAAAGATGGACTGCGAAACAAAAGAGAGCATTGGAGCGTTTCATAAAACAGTAAAAACAGCCGATAATCTAGCAACAACAGGGAAGATTAGTGATGGGGCAGTAGAACGTGTAATTTTGGCTTTAAAAGAGGCTCAAGATAGGTTAGACTTTTCTGATTCTAAAATTAAAGCCGTAACTACTGAAGCGATTCGTCAAGCGAGTAATGGAGATGAGGTTTTAGCAAAAATAAAAGAGAAAACATCCATTGAATTTGAAGTGATAGATGGTGTAGCAGAGGCAAAATATGCTTTAACTGCAACACAAAATCGCTTGAAGCTTTTAGGCGAAGAGCCGAAAAGTTTTATGTTGGTTGACATTGGTGGTGGTTCAACAGAAGTTCTTTTTCATTATGGGGAAGAGAAGTCATTTTCAAAAAGTTTTCCTGTTGGCATTGTAACCATTACTCAACGATTTAAAACATTACCTGAAATTTCTGATGCTATTCCTGTGTTAATGAATCCGATGAGAAGTTATTACAATGAAGTGGTTTCTCAATATGGAGTAGTTGAAATGTTTATTGCAATAGCAGGAACACCAACTACTATTGCTGCAATGAAACATGGAATGGCATATAAAAATTATGATCCAAATAAAATTCATGGAACACGTTTAACTCAAAAAGATTTGGTTACACAGTTGGGTAAATTATTAGGAATGAAGTCAAAAGAACGAGTAGAGGCAGTGGGTGTAAATCGTGATGATTTAATTGCATCAGGAGTACTGATTTATGATGAGCTTTATAATATTTCTGGTTTTAAGGAATCAATGGTTATTGACGATGGTGTTCGTGAAGGTGTTGCTTATTCTGAGTGCCAATAAGAATTGGCACTTTTACTAATAGATTAAATTTTTAAAAATTTTTTTTCAAAATCTTTAGCTGAAATGGCTTTGGAACATAAAAAACCTTGATAGAAAACATTACTATCAAGCTCTTTAATTCTCTCTTTCTGCTCATGTGTCTCTACACCTTCTATGATAATCTTATATTTAAACTGTTTTCCTATAGAGATGATGTTTTTTACCAACTCTTGATTATCAATATTAATAAGCATGTCTTTAATAAAAAATTTATCGATTTTTAGTACTTTAAATGCGAATTTCTTGAGGTAAGATAGAGAAGAATATCCTGTTCCAAAATCATCAATACTACACTCTATTCCTTTTTCTCGTAATTTTTTGATAATCTCTTGAGTGCTAGAATAGTTGTCTAAAAGGGTTGTTTCTGTAAGTTCTAACTTAAGCAATGAAGGAGGAACTCCTCCTTTCGTAATACATGCATCGAGTTGTGATACAAAATGAACTTCATTGAGCTGTCTGGCATTAATATTAATAGAGATATATTCAAAATTAATAAGTTTTTTTGCTTGCCAAATAGCGAGTTGTCTACAGACCTCTTTAGCTACCCACCAACCTACTTTTGTAATAAGTCCTGATTCTGTTGCCATAGGGATAAACATGTCAGGCATAAGAAGCCCTTTTGTCGGATGATTCCATCTTAACAGTGCTTCAATAGCATTGAGCTTATCTGTTTTTATGTCAACAATAGGTTGGTAGTAGAGTACCAACTCTTGATTATAGATGGCAGATTTTAAATCATGTTGTAGATTGGTAAGCTCTTGTTGTTTTAAATCAAGAGTATGGTCATAAAAGCGAACATTATTTAATCCTTCTCTCTTCGTTTGGTACATTGCCATATCTGCTTGGCGAATAATCTGTTCGGTATCACTGCTTCTAGGTTCAACCAAAACAATACCAATACTTGTAGTCATGTACAAATCTAATCCCTCTATTTCGAAGGTAGGTCTAAATATCTCTTTTATCTCTAAAGATATTTCGGTTGCTTTCTCTTTGGTGGAAGAGATGAACTTGTCGGTTAATGGAATAATAAGAATAAATTCATCTCCACCAATACGTGAAAGATATTTATCTGTAGTATTAATGCTTTTGAGTCTTTGTGCCACATCAAGAAGCAGTTTATCACCTACAACATGTCCAAAAGTATCATTAATCTGTTTAAAGTGATTTAAATCCATATAGAAAAGTATAGAGTAGTGTGTTTGATGTTTCTTTACCTCTATAAGTTTCTTCATGTACTCTTGGTATGATCTTCGGTTGGGTAAACCTGTTAATCCATCATGTAGAGAAATATAGTTTATTTGCTCATAAGCTTCATGTTCTGTAGTTTTGTCTTCAAGAATGCCAATTCCTCCAATTATTTTTTGTTGGGTATCTAAGAGTGCTGAACAGGTAAGTTCTAACCATGTTTTTTTAGTTTGAAATGATAGATTATATGAACCTGTTACATGTGCTTCTTTACTATTTCTAATTGCACTTTTCATGAGTTCAATTGCTTTTTTATCTTTTACTTTATTTAAATCAAACCCTGTTAAATCTTTTGTTACTCCAAAAATTTTATAGAAAAGAACATTGTGTTTAATGATTTTCAAATTTTTATCATAATAGAAGATGCCAATAGGTGCTTGTTCAAGTAGTGAACTAAGTTTTTGCTCTTTAATAATAAGCTGTTGTTGCGAATTTTTGTAGCGTTCTTCATTGGTATATGTTTCATAAAAAAGTTGATTAAGATGTTTGTTTGCCATCAATAGTAGAGTATAAAAAAGAAAAAGTATGATTTGAATGGTCAAAGCATACGTAATGGTTGAGAAAGAGAGCATAACAAAAAGAGGAAGGAGTAAAAAAGTGATGAAAATAGAAGAGATTCTAAAATCGAAGATAAATCCTGTTACTCCACCTGCAAGACCAGATAAAAAGAGAATAAGTAGAAGCTGATAGCTCTGGTTAAGATATGGAAAAAATAAAACGGCAGTTAGTCCCCATAATAAAGCATTAATGGAAGCTTTCATTTTAAAAAGATTATACCATTTATGATAATTTTTTTTATCTGAGTTTTGATAGGACTTATAGTCATATAGTCTACTGATAATCAAAAATACTACAACAGAGAACCATGCAATTAAGAGCAAACGGTTCTCTACTTGAGACAAGAAGATATAAAGAAAAATTGAAGATAAGATTAAAGTAGAGAATAGTGTCTTGGGAGTGAACCCATAAAGTTCTTTAGTCACTTGATACTTAACGTTTGGTGCGTATATTTTTTCAGTTATATAATTTATAAGAGTTTTCATGGATTCCATTATATACTAATAATTATTAATTATATATAACATGATATGTTAAAATATAAAAAGTATGATGAGATTATAACTCATCTCTAAAAAAAACTTGCTAAAATTATGGATTATTAAAAAATATAAATAAATTATGCAAGGATTTACTAAATGAAAGTATTACTCATAAAAGATGTTAAAAGCTTGGGAAAAAAAGGCGAGATTAAAGAGGTTAAGGATGGTTATGGTCAAAACTTTTTAATAGGGAAGGGCATGGCTAAATTGGCAACACCAGATGTTGTTGAAAATTGGAAAGCTCAACAGGCTAAAATGGAGCAAGATTTAAAAGATACATTGGCTCGTTTGGCAAAAGAAGAGAAAGAGCTTGGGGCAAAAAAGCTTGTTATTGTTAAAAAACTAGCACCTGCTGGAATTCAAGGTTCTGTAGGTAAAGATGACATTGCAAAAGCAGTCAAAGAGCAGATGGGTATTGAGATTGATAAAAAAATTGTAGAGCTTAAAAAAGCTTTAAAAACAGTTGGTGAACATAAAGTAGATATTAAATTGGGTCATGGTATTCATGCTACTGTAACTGTTGAAATTAAAGGAGAAGCGTAAACGTGTTTCATGCAACAACGATACTTGCCTATAAAGGCAAAGAGAATGCAGTAATTGGTGGAGATGGACAGGTAAGCTTTGGTGATACTGTGCTTAAAGGCAATGCAACAAAAATTCGCTCTTTATATAAGGGCGAGATTCTTGCAGGTTTTGCAGGAAGTACGGCGGATGCCTTTAACCTTTTTGATATGTTTGAAAATATTTTAAACGAGAAAAAAGGCGACTTACTTAAATCGGTTATTGAGTTTTCAAAAATGTGGCGAAAAGACAAACATTTGCGTCAACTTGAAGCGATGATGCTGGTTTTAAACAGAGATCATATTTTTATCTTGACAGGTACAGGAGATGTGGTTGAGCCAGAAGATGGTAAAATTGCTTCGATTGGGTCAGGTGGTAATTATGCCATTTCAGCAGCAAGAGCTTTAGACAAACATGCCAACATGTCAGCCAAAGAGCTGGTTAAAGAGAGTCTGCAAATTGCAGGAGAATTGTGTATTTATACCAATACAAACATTAAAACACTGGAGCTTTAATTGAGTACCACTATTTCAACCAATCTTACACCAAAAGAGATTGTAACTTTTTTAGATAAATATGTTATCGGGCAAGGTAACGCTAAAAAAACCATTGCTGTAGCCCTTCGTAATCGTTATAGACGTTTACAGCTTGACCCTGAGATGCAAAAAGATGTAATGCCTAAGAATATTTTGATGATAGGTAGCACAGGAGTGGGTAAAACAGAGATTGCAAGACGACTCTCAACCATGATGAGATTGCCTTTTGTAAAAGTAGAAGCGAGTAAATTTACAGAAGTAGGTTTTGTGGGTCGTGATGTTGAGTCAATGATTCGTGATCTGGCTGCCAATGCTTTACAGCTGGTAAGAGAAGAGCAAAATGAGCTAAATCAAGAGGCTATAGAAGCTTATATTGAGAATAAAATTATCGAAAAACTTCTGCCACCACTTCCTACAGGAGCCAGTGAGCAGAAAGAGGCAGATTATGAAGTCTCTTTTGCAAAAATGCAAAAAAAGCTTGAAAATGGAGAGTTAGACCATTTGAAAATAGAGGTAGACATGCCAACTCCAAGCATTGATATAATGGGTGGGGGAAATATGCCTCCTGAGATGGCAAACATGCAAGAATCAATTATTAAAGTAATTGGTGGAATAAATAAAAAAGATAAAAAGAAAGAGGTTACAGTTAAAGAGGCAAAATCTATTTTAGCAACAGAAGCGAGTCAAAATCTTTTTGATGAAGAGAAGTTGAAGTCTTTAGCTCTTACTAAGATTGAAGAGGGGGGAATTGTATTTATTGATGAGATTGATAAGATTGCTGTTCCTGCAAACTCTAGTTCACGTCAAGACCCAAGTAAAGAGGGTGTTCAAAGAGATTTATTGCCTATTGTTGAAGGCTCAAATGTACAGACTAAAATTGGTATGGTTAAGACAGACCATATTCTATTTATTTCGGCTGGTGCATTTCATTTAAGTAAACCTAGCGACTTGATTCCTGAACTTCAGGGACGTTTTCCTCTAAGAGTTGAGCTTGATTCTTTAGATGCAGAAGCACTTTACCGAATTTTAACAGAGCCTAAAAATTCATTAATTAAACAGTATGAAGCACTCCTTGGTGTGGAAGAAGTTGAACTCTCATTTGAGGAAAATGCATTAAGAGCAATTGCAAAATACTCTGCTGTTGCCAATGAAAAAACAGAAGATATTGGTGCAAGACGTTTACACACAATTATGGAAAAAATAGTTGAAGATATTTCATTTAATGCTGATGAGTTTAAAGGTCAAGAGGTGGTTATAGATACCAATCTTATTGATGAAAAATTAGAGAAGCTTGTTGACGATGAAGATACGACACGATATATATTATAGTAAGAGAGTAAGGACTTAAATGACAAAATCAGGATTTATTGCTGTAGTAGGGCGACCCAACTCTGGAAAGAGTACACTACTTAATTTTTTGGTAGGTGAAAAACTTGCGATGGTCTCTAAAAAGGCTCAAGCAACTCGAAAAAGAATGAACATTATTGTGATGCATGACAAACATCAACTTATTTTTGTGGATACCCCAGGGATTCATAAAAAAGAGCGTTTGATTAATGAATTTATGTTAGAAGAGGCGTTAAAAGCAATGGGTGATAGTGACCTTATATTGTTCTTAGCACCCATTACAGATAAGCTTGATGAGTATGAGAAATTTTTAGCTCTTAAAGAGAGTTCAAAAGCCAAACATATTGTACTTCTAACAAAAATGGATCATGTTCCTAATGGAAAGATACTTGAAAAACTTGGAGAGTATCAAAAATATCAAGATAGATTTGAGGCGATTATCCCTTTTTCTGTAAATAAAAAAGTTGGTAAAAAGCCACTTCTTGATGAGGTAGTTAAATATTTACCTGAATCTCCTGCTCTTTTTGATACGGATATTACGACTACCGAATTTGTACGTGATATTTATAAAGAGTTGATTCGTGAATCTATTTTTGAAAACCTCTCAGATGAGATTCCTTATGAGTCTGATGTAACCATCGAAAAAATTGATGAAGATGATGAGATGGATAGGGTCTATGCTACGATTATAGTAGAGAAAGAGACTCAAAAAGGAATCATAGTAGGAAACAAAGGAGAGGGTATTAAGCGTGTTGGAAAACTGGCACGACAGCAACTTGAACTCTTTTCTGGAAAGCGAATCTATTTAGATTTGCATGTTGCTGTTAAAAAAGGTTGGAGTAAATCTCGTGGAGGATTGGAAGATATGGGTTATATCTTCTAAAAAAGCCCTTTTTTAATAAAATATAATAGTTAAAAACTATATTATTTCTTATATATTAAAAATAACAGTTAATGTTATTTTAATATATATATTTAAGAAAACTTTCAATTAAAATCAACATAGTAAGCGATATTTAATCCTGTTGTTAATATAATTTTTCTTATCTTATAAAGGAATGGTATATTTAACATTATGTCAACTAAAAATATTGACCACAGAATTAAAAAATATAAAAATATAATTACCATTAATCCTTATATTAATAGTTATTATGAATATAAGAATCAAGAATTTAAAAAAAAAGAAGAACTTACCTACAACGATAAAAATTTTACGATTGCTTATGTAACCAATAGAGATTTAATTATAGCTTCTCTTGATTTGGGTTACGATGCAGACTTGGAAGAGATAGAAGATAGCATCTACATGAAAGCCTATGAAGAGTTGGGGCTAGATGAAGAGCAAGAGTACAAGATTCATCATCAAAAAGCTGACGCAGATGAGAACTCTACCGTCTATAATGTTTTTATTTCTGAAGCTGAAAGTTTAGACTCTAAATTCTCCTCTATTGTAGAAGAGATAAAATATGTTGACTTGGTTGTTCCTGCACCACTACTTTACACCACTCTATATACCAACAATATTCTGGAAGATAGAGATGCTCACTGCTATATTTATTTTACAATGAAAGATGCATTTGTAACGGTTTATAAGGATGGAAAATTTATTTATTCAAAATCTATAGAGTTCTCATTGGAGCAGATTTACGATAAATATTGTATTTTAGTAGGCGAAAAAATTGATAAAGAGGAGTTTTTTGAAGTTTTAGAGTCAGAAGGGCTGAAGACAACGAACTCTCTTTACCAACAGAATCTTATGAAGCTCTTTGGAGAGGTTTTTTTACAAATTAATGATATTATTATCTATACAAAACGTGCCTATAGTATTCCCAATATTCACAAGCTTTTTTTAGGTTCAGTTAAGAGTCCTATTATTGGTCTAGGAGATTATGGATATAACTATTTAGGGATTCCCACATTTAATTTAGATTTTAATTTGGATATTAAAAATGATGAGTGGTATGTTGATCAACTTCAATACTTAATGGTTAAAACAGGGCTTGATTATATTGAACAACCTAGCAAAGTCCTTAATATTAGTATTTATCCACGACCACCTGTTTTTACCAAAAGATCTAGTGGACAGTTTATTATTTCACTTTTAATGGCTTCTTTTTTAGCCATTGGTGGCCCTCTCTTTTACCTTGTTCCCTCTTATATGAATGAAGCTTATAACTTAACACTTAAGTCAGAAAATCAAACATTAAGTAGAGATGTTACAAAGTATAAAAAAATATTGAGTGAAAAACAGGTAATTATTAAAACTGAGAAGAAAAAATTAAAAAAACTTCAAGCTATTTTTGAAGGAAAAGCCAAAACATTGACTGCTATACACAGTAAAAAAGTCAATTATAACTTTAAGTCAGAGTTTTTACATGATTTTGCTAAAGATTTAATCAAGCATGACGTTCACCTTGAAGAGATATTTTCAAGTGAAGATGAGTTTACTTTACATCTGATGAGTACAGATGAAAAAAAGATTACCAAATATATTAAGTATATTTCAAAAAAGTACTCTTTACATATTAAAAATATTGATATAAAACGTATTGAAATAGACAGTGAAGATAGACTTTATCGTGGAGTGTTAAAGGTTGATTATAAATGAAAGCATGGGTAACTATTTTAAATAATTTAGATGATTTTTTTAAAGAAAAAAGCGATAATGAAAAATGGATGTTAATCGGAATGGTATTTGTTGTGATTGGCTACCTCTCTTACAGCTCTTTTTTACCATATGCTGAAGATAAATACAACCATACTCTACGGAAAAAAGAGACATTACAAAAAAGTATAGCCAGTCATAAGCAGTATTTACGTGGTATTACACAAAATGGAGATAGAGATTTTTATATAAAAAAATACGATAAGGACATTGCTAAAATTAAAAAACGTATTAATGCCACACATGATGAAATTACTTTTATTCAAACGGGACTAGATGAATTGAATGATTTGATGTTTAACAAAGAGAGCTGGTCAAAATTTTTAAACAGTATTACTCGTCAAGCGAAAGAGCAAGAGGTTAAGATTGATTATATTGAGAATGAATATGTTACTAACGATGGTAGTTTTGGACATCTTTTACAAATTTCTGTAGGGTGTCATGGCCCTTATAAAAATATTGTTAAATTTTTTAATAAGCTTGAAAAAAATGTATTGGTTACAGATATTTATGAAATGCACATTACCTTAACCGAGGACAAAAGAGCCATTTTGGGGGAAGTGAAAATTTCAGTATGGGGGATTAATCACTAATGAAAAAGATAATACTAATGGCTATTTTGCTTTCTTTGTCACTCTACTCAGGCTCTTTAAGTTCAGATCAGATTACACGTATGGTTAATAAAATTAAAAAAGAACGTGTGGGGATTACTCTTTTAAAGTTAGAAAGTACTGTAAATCCTTTTGTACTTACTAAAAAAGAAGAGAATCTTACCAAAGAGCTTAAACCTATTATTCCGAAAATAGTGATTGAACCAGTTTATCATTTAGATGCTATCTTAAATAATGCAGTTTTCATTAATAAAAAGTGGTATAAAAGGGGCAATAGATTAGGCATTTATAAAGTTGGACACATCTCTAAAACATCTGTGACATTAAAGAGTTCAGATGGTAGTAAAATACTTTCTCTTAAGAAGAAAAAGTTTATCAAGTTACACTAAGGAATCAATATGATTTATTTAAAAAATAATTTAAGAAAAATTTTAATTTTTGGAGTTCTCTTTTTTATGCTGATACTCCCAGCAAAAGCAAATCGTTGTGAAACACAACTTTTTACAGCTACTTTAAACAGTGCTTTAACCATTGCTGATGTGATTGAAAATTTAGCAGATGAGTGTGAGTTAACACTGATAGTAAAAGACAGTGAAGCAAAAAAGAAGTTGGCTGAAAAGCTTTACTATGTAAAGTTAAATAATGCCTCTTTAGATGAGTTTCTGGATACTATTTTACGTGAAAATGATATTTCATATATATTAGAAGAC
>Ga0256844_10000277_pt1 | contig 19858 bp, 25 predicted proteins | sample MusselsmetaG_FD_189100 | JGI IMG/M metagenome (GOLD analysis project Ga0256844, IMG submission 189100) | Mussel associated microbial communities from hydrothermal vent at the East Pacific Rise, Pacific Ocean - Mussels | ecosystem: Host-associated > Mollusca > Shell > Unclassified ... | reverse complement strand
AAGGTATGGGTATGCCGTCACCATTTATGAAACGCTACACAAAGCAGGTGGCGTGCTGGTATATGGTATACCAGAGTTTAGGCTACCCAAAGCGATCGTAGAAAAAGAGATAGAGCATTTAGAGGAGATGGGGGTTAAGATAGAGTTAAACCATACCGTAGGTCAGAACATCTATTACTATGAACTGGTCAGTCAGAATGATGCTGTATTTTTAGCGATGGGTGCAGGTGCACCGAAATTTATGGGTATCCCTGGTGAAAATCCTATGGACAATGTCTACTCATCGAACGAGTTCCTCATTCGTGCAAATTTAATGAAGGCATATAAGTTCCCTGAGTGGGATACGCCTATCAACTGCGGTAACAAAGTGGCTGTGATAGGTGCAGGAAATGTGGCTATGGATGCAGCCAGAACAGCCAAAAGGTTGGGTGCAGATGAGGTGCATATCATCTATAGAAGAACCAAAGAGCAGGCACCTGCACGTAAAGAAGAGCTGCATCATGCCCTCGAGGAAGGGATCATCTTTCATGAACTTGTCAATCCTATCAAGTTCCACGGTGATGACGATGGGTTTATCGACTACATGGAGCTGATTAAGATGGAGCTCGTAGAGGGAGAGGATGGAAGAATATCCCCTAAGCCTATAGAGGGGAGTACCTTTTATATGGAGTGTGATACCGTCATCGAGGCACTAGGAACAGTGCCCAACAGACTGTTCCTGGACCGTGCACCAGACATCAAGAGAGATGAGAGGGGTGTCATCATCGTAGATGAGAACCATATGACCAGTGTGGAGGGCACCTTTGCGGGAGGAGATGCAAGTAGTGGTGCGGCTACGGTCATCCAAGCACTAGGCGAAGGGAAAAGAGCGGCAAGAGCAATACATGCTTATATCAGTACGCATGATACAAGCCATAGACAAGAGGTACAGAGAATAGAGGTTTAACCTGACCTATGCAGGACTAAAGAAAAGTAAGGCTGTTTCAATAATAGTGATAGCGAGAAGAAGCCTTGAGTGCTGATTCACCGTGACCAAGGCGTGCCATACAACAAAGTATGCTAAAATCACGGTATGAATTTACATAGCTATATAGATCTCTACCAACTTTTAGATGATCGCACACTGACACATGAGAACAATAGGGCGTTTGCCCTTGAAAATGACCTGCAAGTGCAAAGCTCTCTGCAGATGCTTGTGGCTTGGGTCAAAGCACATCAAAATAGCCTCCCCTCCCCTACACAAAGCACACAGTTTTGTAAGTATCTCTATGTTGTTTCTCTGGTGCTAGGTGTACTTGCTCTGGTGTTGGGTGTGGTGACGGGTATAGGACTACTGAGTTATAGTGGTAAAGAGCCAGTTAATCTGATCTATTTTTTAGCAGTGGCTGTCTTTATCCCACTTTTTACAATGCTTTTGGCGTTGTTTTCAATGCTGAGAGCCAATCAGGCACAGAGCCTGTTGGTACATGTTTCACCTGCCTATTGGATGGAGAAAATAGTGGGATTCTTTTCACAAGAAGCCAGAGTGACCTTGTCCAAACTCAAAATCAATCCGCTGTTGCTCAATTGGCTGGTGATCAAAAGATCACAGCTTCTGGCATTGCTGTTTGCGATAGGATTACTGTTGGCACTTTTGGGGATTGTGGCGACCAAAGATATTGCCTTTGCATGGAGTACCACGATACAAGTCTCCCCCGAGCAGTTTCATGCCTTCTTAGAGACTCTGTCCTTGCCATGGAGTGGCGTGTTTCCTTCTGCTGTGCCCTCTGTCGACTTGATAGAGCAGAGTCAGTATTTTAGACTGGGAGAGAAGCTGGACAGTGGGATGGTTGCCAATGCTGCCAAACTGGGAGAGTGGTGGAAGTTTTTGGCATGTGCCACACTGTTCTATGCGATTGTATGGCGCTTTGGGATGTGGCTTTTGGCTTCCTTTGGCTTCCATAGGGCACTCAAAAAATCATTGATGAGTCTGGAGGGAGTTGAGCGTCTACTTTATGAGATGAAGACGCCACTAGTGACAACCACTGCGTCCAAGCAAGAGCTTACATTTACACCAGAGACACATCATTATAGTAGAGTGCTACAAATAGTAGACCCTCGCTATAAGATCACACTGGGCTGGGCAATGAGCAAAAATGATATCGTAATACTCAATGACAGCATGCAAGTAGGCAGTGAACATACCTTTGATATAGGTGGCACCAATACACTGTATGAAGATGAGGAGATCATCTCAAGGTTGCAGGGAGAGGTACTGCTCTATGTCAAGTCCTGGGAACCTCCCACGATGGACCTGATGGATGCACTCTCAGCAATCATAACACAGGTGGATAAGATCACACTACTGCCCGTAGGAACCAAAGCAGATAGCTATATCCCCACCTCCAGAGAGTTGAACATCTGGGAGAGAAAGATACAGCTACTTGATCATCCAAAGGTATGGCTATGTCGCATCAATTAACTGCACCTCACCCCAAATTTGCCGTTGTCGGACATCCCAACAAAGGCAAGAGCAGCATCGTAGCATCTCTCGCCCAGGATGATACAGTACAGATATCAGATACACCGGGAACCACTACCAAAAGCAGGAGTTTTCCTCTCAAAGTGGATGGCAGTATCATCTATGAACTTTTTGATACCCCAGGTTTTCAAAGAGCCAGAAGCGTCCTTGCTTGGCTGGAAAAACATGATGTGCCCGCCCACAAAAGAGCAGAGGCGGTTGAGGCCTTCATCAACACACATAGAGAAGATGAACGATTTGCCGATGAGGTAGAGCTACTGACCCCTATCATGGAGGGTGCAGGGATCATTTATGTGGTGGATGGTTCCAAGCCGTATGGTGAGGAGTATGAGGCAGAGATGGAGATACTGCGTTGGACGGGACAGCCCTCTATGGCACTGATCAACCATATTGGGGAGCATGACTATACTCAAGAGTGGAGAAAAGCACTGGAGCAGTATTTTAGAACGGTCAGAACCTATGACCCCATGCAGACTGATCCGACACAGCAGTTACTTCTGCTGGAATCTATAGCACAGCTGGATGAATCATGGAGAGAGCCAGTGAAGCACTCTATTGCTCTCTTTGAGAAACGAAGGGATCAAAAGCTGGAGCAGAGTGCCAAAACGATAGCCTATCTGGTACAGGGCTCGTTGCGATATGTGGAACAGTTGAAGCTTTCCGGCGAGGATGCCAATGATGCAGAGAGAGAAAAGATACTACAGAACTATCAAGCGCACTTACGCAAGCTGGAGCAAAAATCCCAAAAGTTCATAGAGCAGATCTGGAACCATCAGCAGTTGCAAAAAGAGCAAGAGGGGCTATTTTTTGAAGGGATGGATCTCTTCTCCAAGGAGAGTGCTTCGGTCTTTGGGCTTACAAGACAGGAGATGATCATTACCGGTGTGACCGGAGGTGCAGTGACTGGTGCTGGCATCGATCTGCTCTTTGCCGGGCATACACTCCTGCTGGGAGGTGCTATTGGTGCGGTGGTAGGAGGTGTGGGGGCGTACTTTGGCTTTGATGAGCTTTCAGATATCAGAGTACTGGGTAGGACTTTGGGCAAAAGGTATCTGGAGATAGGCCCTATGGAGAATAGGAATTTCCCCTATATCTTGCTGGGGCGCTCACTCTATCATCTACACAAAGTAGCTGCCAGATCTCATGCCAAGAGAGGCTCTGTGACACTTGCCATGGATGAATCATTTAAAGAGCAATGGCTTGATGAGGTAAGTCGAAAATCTCTAGAGAAGATCCATAAAAAGTTCCGCTCAGATAAAGAAGTAGATAGTGAAGTGACGAGAGCGTATGAGGCGTTAGTGTTGGTATGTCTTAAAAAAGTTATTTAATATACTTTGCCAAAAAAGCATTGAACTGATTGGCAAAGGCATGGGCATCTTTGGTGCCAAAGGGCTTTGGCCCTCCAGTGATCTCTCCACTCTCTCGGATACTCTCCATGAGATTTCTCATGGCTAGGTACTGCTTGATATTTTCTATAGAGTAGAGCTCTCCTCTGTGATCAAGTGCATGGGCATGTTTGCTGATGACTCTATCAGCCAGTGGAATGTCTGCGGTGATGACCAAATCACCTTCTTCTGCCATCTCTACGATGAGGTGGTCTGCTTCATCTGCCCCTTGATCTACAAGAAGGTACTGGATGTGTGAGGAGTTGCCGATAGTGATCTTTTTGTTTGCGATGACTGTCGTGGGGAGAGACAGCCTCTCTATGGCCTTGAGAACGATAGGCTTGAGTAGGTTGGGGAAAGCATCCCCATCGATAAAGAGTCTCAAGAGACGATCTCTTTGACCCTGCCAACCTCTCTGGTATCGAGTCGGACTTTGATACCATGAGGATGGGTTGCGCTATTGGTCAAGATACGTTGGACGAGCCCATAGGTGATATAGCCTGTGGACTGATCCTCTTTCATGACGATACCGACATTTTGCCCTATTTTGATATTTGTTCGTTTCGTACCTGGCATCTTAGACTTTTGTCTTATAGTTGAGTATCTCTTTGACACTTCCCATAGAAGAGAAGAAGAGTATCTCAAAGATAAAATTGAGCTTGGTATTGCTTTCACTGATGATCTCAAATGGCTGAAAGATAAAGCCCTCGCCATCTTCTCTATGGGCGGGCATCACAGTAAAAATAATAGGCTTCATCATTCTGAGAAGGTTGAGTACTTTTTTGAAACCTTTTGTCTCTTTCTTGGGGAGGAGATTGCCACCTTTACCTCCATTTTCATGGGTCTTTATCAGCAATTGCAGCTTATCATTGAAGATAACCTTGTTCCACTTGAGCTTTACGCTACTGAGGGAAAGCTCTCTATGGGTAGCCGTAAGAGGATGGGGGCTTGCCTCTTTGATGGCTTCTATGAGTAGGAGAAGGAAATTGACGCCTCCTATTCTCTCTGCATACTCATGGAGTTTGTCATGGTAATACGCTTTTTGTTCATCTGGTAGACTGTTAAAATCAAACATTGTATCTCTTTAGTATAGAATGGCAACATTATACCCGAAATATAGTGATTAGTCCTCTTTCATCTCACTCTCATCTACTGTCAGTCCCACACCATACCCCAGTGCTTCTTTGATTTTCTGTTCTATCTCTGCCATCATCTCCGGGTTTTCTTTGATTGTGATCTTTGAGTTCTCTTTTCCTTGTCCTAATTTTTCTGAACCATAGCTAAACCAAGCACCTGATTTATCGATGATATCCATCTTGACACCGTAATCTATGAGCTCTCCTATAAAAGAGATGCCTTCACCAAACATGATATCAAACTCTGCTTGTCTAAATGGAGGGGCTACTTTGTTTTTGACAACTTTTGCTTTGACCCGGTTTCCTATAGAGGATTCTCCTTGCTTGAGTGTCGCAATGCGGCGTACATCTATACGTACAGAACAGTAAAACTTCAAGGCATTGCCACCTGTGGTAGTCTCAGGAGAGCCATACCCCATGGTACCTATCTTCATACGGATCTGGTTGATGAAGATGACAGTGGTGTTGGTCTTGTGTAGGATCGCTGTGAGTTTTCTGAGGGCTTGTGACATGAGACGTGCCTGTAGTCCGACATGGGTATCTCCCATGTCTCCTTCGATCTCACTCTTTGGTGTGAGAGCAGCGACAGAGTCTACGACGATGAGATCCACCGCACCGGATCTAGTCAATGTCTCTAGTACATCCAATGCCTGCTCACCAAAGTCTGGCTGAGAGACGAGCAGGTTATCCGTATCAACGCCGAGGTTTTTGGCATAGACGACATCCAGTGCATGCTCCGCATCGATAAAGGCACAGACCATATCCTCTTTTTGGGCGGAAGCGATGGTTTGCAGTGCTAGCGTGGTTTTACCCGAAGACTCAGGTCCATAGATCTCTACGACACGCCCTCTAGGGATACCACCAATACCCAAAGCCATATCCAACCCCAGTGAGCCTGTGCTTATGGACTCAATAGGCTCGAACTCTTTATCTCCGAGTCTCATCAGTGTACCCTTGCCAAATGCCTTGTCGATCTGCTTGATCGCCATATCCAGTGCTTTTTGTTTGTTTGCATCCATTGCCATTGTCATATCCTTGTCCTTGATGTTGAAGTTTATCTAAATCTCATGGAGAGTATTTAGTCATGTCAGCAGTTTAGTATAATTTTGGAGAAATAGGTAAAAATATGTCAAATTGTCATATTTTTATGGGTATTTGATATATTATGGTAAAAATTATCATGAAATTGTGGCCGAAACAAAGTGAAGAAATGCCCTAGTGGCGTATATTTTAGTTAAAAATAGTTACCTGTCGGTGTAAATTTCTTTTTTTGTCCCCTTATGTTAAAATACACCTACATTACAAAAGCGAGTAACCATGCCAAAAACTATCCAACTAGCCCACTCTCCAGATGCTGATGATATCTTTATGTACTTTGCGATCAAATTTGGCTGGGTAGATACCCGAGGATACCAGTTTGAAAACATTGGACTGGATATCGAGACGCTCAATGTCGAAGCTTTGAGGGGCACCTATGATGTCAGTGCGATCAGCTTTGGGATGTATCCGCTGATCCGTGATGAGTATGCACTGCTGAGAACGGCTGTGAGCTTTGGTGAGGGGTATGGCCCTAAGCTGATCCGACGCAAGGATAAAAAGCTCAAGAGAAACTTTCGTGTGGCTCTCTCCGGAAAGTACACCACCAATGCGATGCTCTTTCGTATCTATTATCCCCAGGCCAGACCTGTGTACATGGATTTTTTAGAGATAGAAGAGGCGGTAGTGAGCGGGGCAGTGGATGCCGGGGTACTCATTCATGAGTCGATCCTGGACTATGATGAGAGCCTGGAGGTAGAGAAAGAAGTGTGGGATATCTGGGTAGAGCTCGCAGGCGAAGGCTTGCCCTTGCCACTAGGTGGTATGGCAGTACGCCGTAGCCTACCGCTGACCCGCGCCATAGAGATCGAGCAGATACTCATCGATGGGGTCAAGGTCGCCAATGATCGTAAGGAGGAGCTCTGTACCAAGCTGGAAGCAGATTCTCTGGTGCGTATCTCTGATGAGATGCTGACAAAATATCTGGATATGTATGCCTCGGATGAGTCGGTAGAGCTTAGTACATTACAACTCAAAGCACTGGATAGACTCTATCAGATTGGCTTTGAGCATGGTATGTGGGAAGCACCGATGGTCACAGAGGATTATTTGATACCTCGTGAGTATAGTGAGCTTCGTTCAAATTAATGAAAAATAAAACCATAGACTTCTCCACCTACTCCAGCATCCGTATCGGGCAGCCTGAAGAGGTACTGATGATTGAAAAGGGTGATCGTATCCCTGGAGATCGCTATCTCATCGGGGGTGCCAATAATCTACTGGTATCCCCTACTCCTCCACCACTGATGATGCTCTCTAAAGATTTTGCCACTATTGTAGAAGAGGATGGCATACTGGAGATTGGGGCTGCGATGCCTACGGGGCGGATCATTTCCTATACCAAAAAGCATGATATCGCAGGCTTTGAGTTTTGTGCTAAACTGCCTGGTATGCTGGGAGGGATGCTGGCAATGAATGCGGGGGTCAAACAGTATGAGATCTTTGATATCCTCCATAGCATTGAGATCGATGGTAAGTGGGTACCCAAAGAGAGGATCCCACATGGGTACCGCTTTGCTGATCTGGGAGGTATCGCTACTGCTGCTAGATTTGAGATATGCAGAGGTTATTCGCAGGCACTCAATGAAGAACTCAGAGCCCTCCGTGCCAATCAGCCTCATGATCCCTCTGCAGGCTCAGCTTTCAAGAATCCAGAGGGAGATGCTGCAGGTAGACTCATCGATGTCGTAGGGCTCAAGGGCTACCGGATAGGGGATATGGCATGGAGTGAAGTGCATGCGAACTTTCTGGTCAATCTGGGAAAAGGGAACTATGAAGATGCCATCGCATTGATCACACTGGCAAAAGAGAAAGTGCTGGCAGAGTTTGGCATAGCTCTGGAAGAGGAGATTAAAATTCTCGATACTAATCTCTCAGCAATATACCAATAACCAATATACCAACTTACCCGTACGCGAAGCGTACGTTACCCCCAATCCTGATCTCTTTCCCCATGACGATGCTTGTCTTTTTTATAGGTGGTACGTTTCTTGAGTTTCTGTAGGCGGTTGAGGTTGCTCATCTCTGCTGCTTTGATATCTTCAAGCTGCTTATCGGTGATCTCTTTGGTTTGGAAGTAGAGTCTATCTATATAGCTTTTGGTCTCTTGGAGGTACTCTGAGTCGAGTCTGATAGACTCCAGCTCTCCAAGTTTTTGCATGAGTTCATCAAATTTACTGGTAAATTGTACGGCAGTGGTCTCCTCCTGGCGGAGAAGGCGGAAAAGATTTTTACTGATCTTTCCCAGGAAAGTGATATATTTCTGTCGCTGGTATTTCTCTATCTGTTTGGGTGTATAGCGACTCATGGATTAAGGGCGTAGCGTAATCGGTGTACCGACTCTGATCATAGACCAGAGTTTACGCATACCACTGTTGGTAAGAGCAATACACCCGTCTGTCCAGTCTTTAGAGAGCGTATAGCTGTCCCCGTGCCCGTCTGCATTCCAGTGTGGCTGACCATGGATGGTGATGAGGCTACCAGGGTGTACTCCTCTGGCAGCAGCTTTGGCACGATCACTTGCATTGGGATAGGAGATGGTCATTGCCATATACTTTACAGAGTGACATCGCTTGTTGAGGACGGTATAGGTACCAAGAGGTGTACGCTTGTCCCCACGTTTTATTTTAGCCCCTTGGTGGTCATTGGCACCTAATGAGATAGGCATACTGCCAAGCAGAGAACCGCTCTTATAAAGATACATCTTTCTATCTGATTTGTCTACGACAATTTTGTCTGCTAAGGTACTGCTCATGGACTGCGTACATCCAGAAGAAGGATAACTCCCTCCTCTTGTACCTGAGGGTTGGCTAGGGCCAAATAGATTACATCCAGAGAGCAGCAAGGCTGCTGTTGTGGCAATCAGTAGATGTGTTTTATGCATGGGTTGTATCCTTTTGAGAAAATGTAAAGGAGTGTATCATAGTTACTATTAAAAAGTTATAGAAATAGAAAGGGAATGTATTAGAGGTACCCACTTGCATAAAGTGGGTAGAGAGGAGAAAGACTAGAGTGCTGCTTTTGCTGCTGCAATTGCCTCTTCGTAGTTAGGCTCTTCAGTGATCTCTGGGACAGTTTGCTTATAGGTAATTTTCCCATCTTTCCCGACTACAAAAATGACTCTAGCAGTGACACCAGCCAAAGGACCGTCTGCAAGAAGTACACCATAGGCATTTGCAAAATCTTTGTTTCTAAAGTCAGAACATACTTTGAGGTTCTCGATGCCTGCAGCACCACACCATCTAGCTGCTGCAAAAGGAAGGTCCATAGAGACTGTAATGACCTCTACACCGTCTAGGTTTGCTGCTTCTTGGTTGAATCTTCTTGTCTCTGCATCACATACACCAGTATCTAGTGAAGGTACTGCTATGACGAGTTGGACTTTACCTTCTCCTCCTACTTGCTCATCTTGGAGCATTGGGTCACAGTTGACTACTGTGACTACGGGTGCTGTATCACCTACGTTGATTTCTGTTCCACCGAGGTTACATACGATATCATTTTTAAATGTTACTGTTGCCATGTTATTTCCTTGTATTAAAATTGTTAATAACATTATAGTTTAATTAGGATAAAAAAACTCTTAATTAAGGATTTTTACTGTAGTATTACATCTTCAAATCATAATTATAAGGAAAAACAATGAAAAGCATGAGTATTAAAGACACCTATCCAGTACAAGCGATGGTACTTGGAAAAGAGGAAGCAAGATTTGCCAATACAGACGAGATCGTTACCTATATAGAAGAGAAGATCGCAGCCCATCCTGTAGCGGCCTATATTGCTACCTTTGATCACTATACGCACACGAGAAATCTTCCTGATCATGAGATGGATGAAAAAGTAATTGATGTGAAGATCGTAGTCTTCTGCTTTGGTAAAGAGTTGCCTATCCCTCAGATCGCAGCAGTGCGACCTAGAAGTATCGCTATCGTAGAAGAAGCAGACAAGTTTACGATCACCTTTATGGATGCACCTAATCCCCAAGCACATGAAGCGATGGGCAATTGGGTAAAAGGAATCAGAAAATAACCTGATATTCTTTATCTGCCCTGCGGGCTTTGCCCGCAGGATTTTACTTCTTCAGTTTATCTATTCTTGGATAGACAAATACACTCTTTCTAAAGACCACGATATTTTTGGGATCATCTACCGCATAGGCTTTGATAGTGATAGGCAGTGGCGTATCCTGTTTGCTGCTCTCAACCAGCACTTTATTTGTTTCCAAGATAACAATTTTCTTCTTTTTAAATCCAGCAGAGATAGAGAATGGCTTGCTAGGTTTGATAATCTTGATACCTTCTAGTCCTTGCACTTCAAAATAGTATTGGTGTTTTTTGTTGTCTGTATTTTGGAAAAGGAAGGTATAGTCATTCTCTACACTCCCCCCATCAATGAGTTTATATAGACGTGTGTCTTTATTGATATTGAGTAACATATTTTCTTTAGAGCTCCCTGCCATGAATAGTCCGATCACGATAAGAGCGATGACGCTTAGGTATGCTATCACTTTGGGTCGCTTTAGGCTTGTATGCCCGCCATCAATCACTTCATGCTCACTGTTCCATTCAATAAGGCTTGGCTTGCCTTGAGAACCCATGACTACGGTACAGGCATCGACACACTCCAGACAGTTGATACACTCTAACTGTAGTCCTTTTCGGATATCTATATGGGTAGGACAGACCGTGACACAGCTCTCACAGGTGACACACTCAGCTGTGGGGTTATCTGCAAGAAGGTCTTTTTTCTTGTCATAGACCTTGTGACGGCTGTCTCCCTCTCCTTGATAGATATCTCCACCACGGTTGGGGTTGTAGACAGCCATGATCGTATCATCATCATAGAGTACGGATTGTACGCGGCTATAGGGACAGATATAGACACAGAAGTTCTCTTTGATAAAAACAATATCTGCGATCAGGAAAAGGGCCACGCCGATGAGGATACCCATCATAATCCCATGCTCAGAAGGGTTTTGAATATATTGGAAGAACTCTTCAGGAGGTACAAAATACCAAATAAAATCAGCCGCAGCGATCAAAGCAAGAATCGACCAGAGAAGAATTGCAACAAGCTTTTTGATCTGATTGAGAGGTTTACTCATATCTGGTTCTTGTTGCTTGTTCTTGATGCGCTTACGAAGCTTAAGAATTTTGGTTTCTATAAGGTCACGATAGATGACACGGAAGATGGTCTGAGGACATGCCCAGCCGCACCACACCCTACCACCGATAGCAGTCATTGCAAAGATCCCTACAAAGAGCATGAGAAGCAAGAAAACCAAAGGTAGGAGCTCTTGCATATCAAAGGCAATACCTGCCAGATGAAAGCGCTTGTGGTCAAAGCTCAGCAGAAAGAGATGATTGCCACCTAATTTGATCCAAGGTATTACCAAAGCGATAAGTGTAAAGAGCCCATAGAACCAGTATCGTTTGGTGGCATAAGAGATCCAATCTTTGAGGTACTCTTTTTTACCTATTTTCTTTTCCTGAGTTGTTTCTGTTTCTGTCATGATACAATTTCCTTTGTTTTATTTTTTTCGAAAGGGCATATCAAAAGCGTATTGATATGTCTTTCAGAATAATTCTTTTTGGGCTGTGAAACCTCTATCCATGATTTTTCAATCAGCCTACGAAGCTCTCGGGACTCTATATAGTCCTTTAGTGAACTTCTGCTTACCTGTAGCTCTCTAGCGATAGCACTGACACTCATCCTTTCCTTGAGAAAGGTAATGATCTGAGACTGAAATTCATCAAACTTGGAAGAGGAGCGACTCCCTTTGGGGCGGCCTATCTGCTTCTTTTTCTCTTTTTGCTCTTCGGTGAGGGTATTGAGCAGAGGGAAGATTTCTGTAATATTTGTTTCTCTGTTAATGAGGGTTTTGGAGTCAGTGATATAGAGGTCAACCTTATGGCTCAGCATACAGTTTATGATCTTGATGATCTCATTTACCTGTGTGCTTAGTATTAAAAGACTTTGGGTAATAATAGTATCCCCTTCTTTTAGTCCATGGATAAAGGATTCAAACTTTTCTCGATCTTCTATCGTATGATTCACACTAGAGTATTCCATGACTTCTTTATCAATAGTCAGGGACATTGCCAAAGAGTAAGAAAGAATATTTTGTTGTTGTTGAGACAGGCTATTGCTGTCAGTGAGTTGTCTTAAATATGCATAAACCATGTATCTCCTTTCATTGTTACAGAATTGTAACAGAAAATGATGAAGAAAGTATTAAATTCTTAACTATTTCCGTCATTTTTACATTTTTATCGTCATTTATGCGCTTTGGGTAGCAATGGCTTGTCATTTTTTATGCTAAAATACACAAAAAGTTTAAGGATATCCATGAACCTCACTCATTTAGATGATCAGAATAAACCTAAAATGGTTGATGTCTCAGATAAGAAAAATAGTACTAGGATTGCCACTGCCAGCGGTATGATCGAAGTCACGCAAGCAGCCTATGATGCAGTAGTAGCCAATACGGCAAAAAAAGGCCCAGTACTCCAAACTGCTGTCATCGCTGCCATCCAAGGCACCAAGCAGACGAGTACCCTTATCCCCATGTGTCATCCGCTGATGCTTACCTCAGTCAAAACCGATATTGAGGAGCTACCGGAGTTACCAGGGTTCAGGCTCACCGTCACCGCTAAACTCAATGGACAGACAGGGGTAGAGATGGAGGCACTCACAGGCGTGAGTGTCGGGCTGCTCACTATCTATGATATGCTCAAAGCCATAGACAAAGGCATGGTAATCCGTAATGTGCAGCTAGAAAAGAAGTCAGGAGGCAAAAGTGGAGATTTTAGACGATAAGTGTCAAACCAAACCAGAGATCACGTATCCCTGTCAATGGGGATACAAGATCATAGGTAGAGACAAAGAGGCACTCAAGGTATGTATCTCCGGAGTTATGGGTGACAAAGAGCATCTCGTAGCACCAGGTAATATCTCTAAAACAGGTAAATTCCATACCTACAATATCAGTTGTGAAGTAGAGGATGAAGAGGAGAGAAATAGCATATTTCAAACTTTTGGCGAGCACGATGCAGTAAAGATGGTGATATAGTTCCCATGCAACTCAAATCCTACCAAGCAGATGGTATCCTACTGTTGGTTGCGATTAGCTGGGGGGTAACCTTTGCGCTGGTACAGGATGCGATTGAAGAGATTCCTGTGTATACCTTTCTTTTTTGGCGGTTTGGTTTTGCCTTTATCTTGATGGCGATCGTGGCGTGGAAACATTGGAGTAGGTTGACCAGACCAACCCTCTATGCCTCTATTCTTCTTGGTGCGTTGAACTTTTCTGCTTTTGCTTTTCAAACGTATGGGCTAACTGTAACGCTCTCTTCTACAGTAGCATTTATTACAGGGCTTAATGTCATTTTTATCCCCTTCCTTGCACTTCTGCTTTTCAAACGATCCGTGTCTCGCTATGCGATCATTGGTGCGGTGGTTGCCGTGATAGGACTATGGTTCCTCACGGGACAGGGAGGTCTTGGTATGGGGATGGGTGAGCTCTATACACTGGTTTGTGCTGTACTCTTTTCTCTGCATATTCTTTTTACAGATCGCTTTGTCCGACTCTATGATGTGACACTGTTGGTCACGATACAGTTTGGAGTGATCACTTTTGCATCATTGGTGACTGGGTTGGGAGTGGATGGATCTATCATGCCCTCTAGTTATAGCAACACCTTTATCCTGGCTCTGGTGTCAACAGTGTTATTTGCCACAGTTTTTGCCTTTTGGGCACAGAGCAGTATGCAGCGTTTTACTACTCCAGCCAAAACAGCTTTGATCTTTACGATGGAGCCACTCAGTGCTGCGGTATTTGGATACCTCTATGCGGGAGAAGTGCTATTCCCGTTACAATTGTTTGGTGGGGGATTGATGATCGCCGGGGTATTGTATACAGAGTTGATGACGTTGAGGCGTTCGTAGGGGCGGATATGGAATCTGCATCTACGAGGGGATGGCTGCCTTCTCATGCAGCATCTTATCTGCACTCAAACTTGCTACCATCGAGAGTATCACATAGATGAGGAAAAAATACAGCCCGATCTCTGGCTCTGCCCTGCTGGTATCGGAGCTCCCGCCTGTGAGATAGACCAGTAGGATGGCTACCACAAATACATCGATCATCGACCATTTACCCAGATGCTTAAAGAACTTTACAACCTTTGCGGCAAAAGGACTGTGCTCAAAGGTTGCTACAAAGAGCAGTGAGAGGGTCTTGAGTGCAGGGATGATGACAGAGAAGAGCAGGATCACACCTGCGACTACCAGAGAACCATTGCTATAGAGTTTGGCAACCGATCCGATAATCCCTTTGGATTCAAAGGAGAGTACGACATCACCTAGGTACTCTACCTGTTTGTGGATGATGACCAGTAGGATAGGGGTGATGAGTCCATTGATGAGTGCGATCATGGCTGCCAGAGAGATAGCGATGGTAAAGCCTTGTAGGGAGAGCAAGAAGTAGAGTAGCAGGATCACTCCCGCCCCAATAGCAAAGTAGAGTGCATAGGCTTTGGACTGGGTGTTGTAGAGCTGTCGCTCTTTTTCCAGCGTGATGATCTTCTCTTTGGTATCATTTTTGACCAGACCGAGGGTAAAGAGGTTTGCCAGCTCTTTGAGTTGAAATTCTGCAAGGGTACCTGCATCCATCTGCTGGGTAATCTCATAGGTTTTCTCCTCATACAGTTTTGCGGTGAGGTAGCCCTGTTTGCCGAGATAGGCCATAGTGATGAGTGTTATAATTGTGATGATGATTGCAATTGTCTTTTTCATGCTGTGATTATAGCTAATTTTTTGTTTGCTTTGAAGTGAGTGGTCTGAGGGGTGATCTATGGACAGACACATCGGTCTGCCCTTAGGAAAAACTGTGCTAAGAGAGGATCTCTTCGAGGGTGATGTAGTCGCCTACGCGGCCTGTCATCTTCTCCAGATCAGTGTTGACCGGGAGGGTTTTTTTACCCTTTCTCCATCCAGCAGGGGTGACTTCGCCTGTGGCTTCTACATGTAGATAGGCTTCGATCTGTCTGAGGAACTCATTGACATTTCTGCCTACAGGAGGTGTAAGTACCTCTTGGGCAACCACGATACCTTCAGGATTGATCAGGAATCTACCTCTGATAGCGATCCCGTCTCCTTTGTGATAGACACCAAAGGCTTTGGAGACCTTGTGGCTGTTGTCTGCACCCATCATGAGCTTGAATCCCTCCATGAGAGGCTCAGTTTCGACAAATCGCTTATGTGAAAATTTGGTATCACAGGATACGACCAATAGTTTGACACCCAACGCTTCAAATTTTTGTGATGCTGCATTCACGGCAGCCAGTTCGGTGGGTCAAACAAATGTAAAATCGCCAGGATAAAAGCATATTGCATGCCATCCCCCAGCATAGTCCTCGCTGCTAACAGTCGTAAACGTGCCAGCTGCAGGATCATATGCACCCATTGTAAACTCTGGGGCACGTCTGGTAACTAATGAACTTGCCATCATTTCTCCTTGGTTGATTTGCAGCATACATACTCGTATACTGTTCTCTCACAGTATAACCAAAAAGGGTCAATACCGTAGAGAATCAGAGTACGATTGTGGTATGATTAGTGTAGAATATACAGGAGGTAACAGTGCAAAAAATTGAGAAACTCAAACAGTTAGCTTTGGAAGCAGGGAAGATCATCCATGAAGGTTACCATGCCACTAAAGAGATTACGCACAAGGGTACGGTTGATCTGGTGACACAGTATGATGTAGCCGTAGAAAAGTTCGTGATGGAGAGGCTGCAAGTGGACTTCTCAGAGTACATACTCATAGGAGAGGAGAGCCATGAGGGTAGCTATCACTATGATAAGGCGATCTATATCGATCCGATAGATGGCACGACCAATTTTGTTCATGGATTTCCGCACCTGGCACTCTCGATCGGTGTCTGGGAGGAGGGAAAGCCTGTGATGGCGGTGGTCTATAACCCTATCCTGGAAGAGATGTTCTGGGCGGTACGGGGAGAAGGTGCTTATCTAGGTGAGAAGCGACTCTCCGTCAGTACCCAAGATACCCTCCAGCAATCTCTCATCGGTACAGGCTTCCCCTATGCCAAGGTGAATGCTGGCGTCGAGTACCACTGGGTTATCGATTGCCTGACCAATCTGCTGCCCCATATCCGAGATATTCGCCGTCTGGGAGCAGCAGCGGTAGATATTTGCTATTTAGCAGAAGGAAAGATAGATGCCTTCTACGAGATCGATCTCAAGCCCTGGGATGTGGCAGGTGGGATACTCATCCTGCAGGAAGCAGGGGGCAAGGTCTCCAATGTTGCTGGCAATGCGTATGATTTTGATGATAAGAGTATCGTCTGTAGCAATGGTCTGGTGCATGAGCAGTTATTGGAGAAATTGGTAAATATTTAAAATACTATAGTAAAACTTGACATAAAGACTAAAATATATTATACTTCGTTAAATATTTGATCTAAATCAAAGGAAGTATCATGAAAATCAGTCAATCTGCCAAGGCCAAAACAAGAACCAAGATTCTCCAAGCAGCTGTAGACCTCATCATCGAAAAAGGGTTTGCCAATGCCAGTCTCAGAGAGATGGCGAAGAATGCAGGGGTGAGCAACCCTACCATCTACAACTACTTTCCCTCCAAAGAGAAGCTCCTTTATGGGTATATCGAACAGAAACATAGTGAAGCGATCGCAGCGATCCAGCGAATAGAGGATTTTCATACCTATAGCTTGCGTGAACAGCTTCAGACGCTCATCGAGACAGAGCTGGAGCTCTATCTGGAGGATCGTGAATTCATCACGCAGATCTATGAGATGGCATTTCACTCCTCAGCGGTCAAAGTCGAGGATATCTATGCGACCAAAGAGCCTTTTGTCCAGATCGTTACAGAGATGATGGAGATCGCTATCGAGTCAGGTGAGATCGAGGAGCCACCGTTCAAGAACTATCTGCCTCAGCTCTTCTGGGATTACTATATCGCAGTGATCGCCTACTGGGTCAAGGATGAGAGTGAAAGCTTTGAAAACACCACACAGTTCATCGACCACTCTATGGGGGTTTTGGAGGCAGTACTGCATTCACAGGTACTCAACCGTGCTTCTGATCTGGGGCATTTTCTTGTCAAGACCCATCTCCTCTCTGCTCTGGAGCGATACACCGCACCCAAGAGAGGTCTAGATACCATCAAGCGTAAGCTCAAAGGACTCATCGATGCCTAAGCCACTGCCTACCAGCAAGCTTTCACGTGGGGCTGTTGTTGGCAAAGCAGCCTTGCGTATCGGGGCTTCTCAAGCCAAAGGCTATCTCAAACGTAAGCTAGGCAGCCGCGAGCAGACAGAGGCCCATCAGAGTCAGACGCACGAGGAGACCGCACAGATACTCATCGATGCGCTAGGGCATCTCAAAGGAGTCTCTGTCAAGATCGCCCAGCAGATAGCACTAGGGATGCCTTTTCTTCCGCCAGAGTATCTGGAGAAGATCAGTCAGTCATTTTCTGGGGTGCCCCCTATCAATCGAGCTCTTATCCGTAAGATCATCCGTCAGGAGTTGGGAGCTAATCCAGAGGAGGTATTCAGTTCATTTGAAAGTGAGCCTTTTGGAGCCGCAAGTCTGGGGCAGGTACACCGTGCCACCTACGAGGGTCAAACATTGGCAGTCAAAGTACAGTATCCGGGGATCGCCAAGAGTATCGATGCTGATATGAGTATGCTGCGTTTTGCCCTAACACGCTTTGCTAAGGGGCAAAATGTTGATCATCTCATGGACGAGATCAACGGAAGGCTCCATGAAGAGGTGGACTATGAGATCGAAGCAGAAAATACACGCTACTTCAGAGCGCATCTGGGTATGGCAGACATCATCATCCCTGAGATATATGAAGCAGTATCTACCACCAAGGTTCTGGGTACGCAGTTTCTGGAAGGTATGGACTTTGATACTTTTCTGCAAAGTGAGCCTTCGCAGGAGCTCCGAGACCACTATGCCCAACTGATCTTTGACAGCTTCTTTGTCTCACTTTATCAGTTGCGACAGATCCATGCCGATCCTAATCCTGGTAACTTTCTCTTTATGGATGGGGGCAACTCTGACAAAGGCAAGTTGGGGATGATCGACTTTGGCTGTGTCAAGCGGGTCGATGAGGCATTTTTGCAGAGTTTCAATACCCTCCATCTCTCCTTGATCGATCAGATCGATGAGGAGGAGATCGTACGCCAGTATGTACAGATGCGTATGATCGATGAGGCACCGATGCAGCAGATGCTCTCTTTTTACCGTGAAGTGATCCGTCCACTTGATCAGCTCTATATCGAAATCTTCCGAGAGGATCAGTATGATTTTAAAGTACATACTGACTTCTCCAAACGGGGCTTTGATACCATCATGACAGTCCAGCAAAAACAGCTCCATACGGTCAATAAACTCAATGAAGAGTATATCTTTCTCGACCGTACCCTCCTGGGTTACTATGCCATGTTCGAGCGGATGGGCGCACAGATCGATACACGCTTTGCTGTGGGTGTGATGCGGGAGTTTGGGTGATGTTTCCGCTACTTTACTTCGGATTGCCTGTACTGATCGCTGCTTGGGTGATATATCGTTTACGGCTTTCTGTATGGAGGGTGTTGATACTCTCTTATCTACCGGCATTGTTATTTGGTCTTTATGGGTTGGGGGCTTTGATAGTGGGAGGAAGGTTTGAATGGGACATGCTGCTTTCTCCGTTCTACTTCTCATTGATGGCCTATGCTTTTGTATTCCCCGTACTTATTGCGGCCTCTTTGATCACCGTATGGCTTCAGCAAAAGTATCATTTGCGTATCTGGCGAAGTATATTTGTTGGTGGTATCGCCGGGATGCTCAGTATGTATGTAATGGAGTATATCACTACAACGAATATGCATTATTTTGATTGGGGAAGTGGGCCTTTTGCTCTAGTGTTTGGGGCATTGTCTGTAGCCATAATGTATTACTTTGTAGAGATCAGAGGGGGCAAAAAAGATGTCCAGAGATAATCGCATTACACCGACCAAGATCCCGCCAACAAGTCGCTATCGAGATTTCATAGAGTCTATCCATTACTATGATGCTTTCGTTGCTACCGGGATAGATCCTGATATCACGATCCAAGAAGTCTATATCCAGATCTTTTCTGATACGCCTACATGGATCAAAACACTTATGAAGATCAGAAACAAGATAGTCTCTATTTTTGGGATCAACACAGATATCGAAGGATCGGATATAGGCAAAGCCACATTTGAGATAGGCAGTTTGGTGGGGATGTTCAGGATATTTTACATAGATGAAGAGGAGATCATCGCAGGGGAAGATGACAAGCATTTGGATTTCAGGGTTTCTATCTTGAAGCATCAAAATACAGTCACCGTAAGCACGTTTGTTACCTACAACAACGCTTTCGGAAAGCTCTATATGTTTTTTATCGCACCAATGCATAAGATCATCGTCAAGAGAATGATGAGGAGATTGATATGACCATAGAGAAGAGAGTATTATTACCTTTTGGCTTCTTCCTTTTCATTAGCTATATTATCTTCTTGGCAGATACGGCAGACTATAACTTTGCCTTTCGTACCATAGGGCATATCCCCTATGGAGATAAGATCATGCATGCAGTGTTGTATGGAGTGATGGCAGGGTTGCTCAACTGGGGATTGAGGTATCGCAAGGTTTGTTTA
>Ga0256844_10000276_pt1 | contig 19892 bp, 18 predicted proteins | sample MusselsmetaG_FD_189100 | JGI IMG/M metagenome (GOLD analysis project Ga0256844, IMG submission 189100) | Mussel associated microbial communities from hydrothermal vent at the East Pacific Rise, Pacific Ocean - Mussels | ecosystem: Host-associated > Mollusca > Shell > Unclassified ... | reverse complement strand
CAGAGAAACCAGTACAATAAATACGCCTGAAGAAGTTTTTAACTTAAACACAGTAGCCCCAAATAAAAAAACAGCCTATTCTAACCTAAAACAATAGAATTTAGACACCCCCCTAGTTTTGCATGGCATATGTTTGTTATCCTACGCGTTGGCTTCACCTTGTATTTTTCTTGAGTAAATTATGAAACCCGTATTCGCCCTTGTCGGCCGTCCTAATGTCGGCAAATCTACTTTATTTAATCGCCTAACCAAATCGCGAGATGCGCTGGTGGCTGATTTTCCTGGTCTTACGCGTGACCGCAAATATGGCCAAGGCGTTTTAGGCGCTGATAGCCAAGACGGCAATGAAGGTCGTAGCTACCTTGTTATTGATACAGGCGGCTTAAGTGGTGACGATGTTGGCATTGACGAATACATGGCAAATCAAACTTGGCTAGCCGTTGATGAGGCCAGCACCGTTTTATTCTTAGTGGATGGGCGCGAAGGTTTAACAGCGGCAGACCACTTAGTTGCAGACAGATTAAGACGCGCAGGAAAAACCGTATTTTTGGTCGTCAATAAAACGGATACCGTTGACCCCGACCAAGCTACTGCAGAATTTTATCAACTGGGTTTTAAAGATGTATTTGCCATTGCCGCCACTCAAGGGCGTGGCGTAACTCAAATGATCACTGCTCTACTAGAAACATTCCCTAAAGATGATGAGAGCGAAAAGGACAAAGTCCCTGAAGAATATAGCGAAAGTATTCGCATCGCCTTTGTTGGCAGACCTAATGTAGGAAAATCCACCCTTATCAATCGCATTATGGGTGAAGACAGGGTTGTTGCTTTTGATAAACCAGGCACAACACGCGACAGCATCTACGTGCCATTTGAGCGCGAAGGTCAAAAATACACGCTCATCGACACGGCGGGCGTTCGCCGTAAAGCAAAAGTCAAAGAAGCAATTGAGACTTTCAGCATTATCAAAACACTCTCGGCAATCGAAAACTCACACGTCGTCATCATGCTACTCGATGCCCACGAAACCATTACCGACCAAGATGCACATTTACTCGGGCTAATTTTAGATGCGGGTCGCTCCTTGGTTATCGCCATAAATAAATGGGATGGTTTAAGCGAATATGAGCGCGATCAAATCAAGGTAAAACTTGAAGTTAAACTCCCCTTCTTGGATTTTGCCGACAAACATTTTATCTCTGCGCTACACGGCACAGGGGTTGGGCATTTATACAAATCCGTTCACGAAGCCCATGACTCTGCCATGCTCAAAGTTTCCACCGCGCGCATGACACGTATGTTGCAAACAGCAACCGAAGCACATCAGCTTCCAATCGTAGGAGCAGGTCGTATCAAATTGCGCTACGCACACCAAGGTGGCAGCAACCCCTTTACCATTATCATTCACGGCAACCAAACCAAACGAGTTCCGGGTAGTTATAAACGCTACTTAATGAATTATTTCCGTGAAACACTAAAACTAAAAGGCACACAGGTTAAGCTTGAATTTAAAACAGGCGATAACCCGTTTGAAGGTAAAGAAAAGCGCGCCAAGCTTTCGCCCTCTGAAATGTATCGCCAAAATAAGAAAAACCCACACAGAAAATCTGTGAAGAAAAGTAAAAAAAGAAAGTAGAACTTATAACAGTATAATAGGACTAACATAAGAATAGTTAAGGGGATATATTTTGAGAATTTACAAGCTAGCAGCCGTTCTATTTACCATCTTATTCAGTTTTTTAGCGACGACAAACAGTTATGCAAAACCACCCATTGGCATGAACACCAATGAAATTCAACACGTAGATTCTAGCGTGCCTTTTGTCAATTTATTTAAAATGGCAATGCCGTTTAAAGAAGCCAAAAAACTCACCCACGGCAATGTGATTTTCGACAAAGACGGCTGGCCGCGTGACCTACGCGGTGGTCAAGCAGGTAGCTATGTGATCCATTGGTTACCACAAGGCACACTCCCCGAAGGCAACTACACCGTGCTTTATGACGGCGAAGGTCAAATCTCCTACGAAAGCAAAGGTGGCGATGTCAAAGTTGTTAGCTCATCTCCCGGTAAAGATGTCATTAGTATTCATTCAGGGCCTGATCGATTTATACAAGTTGCATTGATAATCAAACGCTCAGAGCCACGCAACTACCTACGCAATATTCGCTTTTTAATGCCTGGTGGTATCTGCGCCAACAACCCTTTTCAACGCGTTAACAGTGCCAATCAATGCCGAGGAAACTACCAATCTTTTGAAAAATATCACCAACGTATCGTATTTAACCCCGATTATTTAAAATTTATGAAAGACTTTAAAGTCATTCGCATGATGAATTTATCAGGCATCACGCGTAACCCCATTCGCCACTGGAATCAAATGAACCAGATGAGCAAAGCAACGTGGGCAGGCAAAGAAGGCGTACGCGGCGCACCGCTAGAAGTCATGGTGAAACTCGCCAATGTACTCAACCGCGACGCATGGTTTAATATCCCGCACGCAGCAGACAATCAATTCGTGCAACAATACGCCCGCTACCTACGTCAACACCTGCGTCCCAACCTCAAAGCCTATATCGAATACACCAACGAAACATGGAACACCGTTTTCATGCAAACCCATTACACCAAGCAAATGGGTACGAAGTTAAGGCTAGATAGAGACCCGAATCAAGCAGGTTATAAATACTACTCACAGCGCGCAGTAGAAATCTTCAGAATGTTTGAACAAGCCTTCGGCGGTCGTCAACGCCTAGTGCGCGTGATGGGCGCATGGTCAGCCAACCGCTACATGACACCCGTGGTGATGGAACACAAAAATGCCTACCAACACGTCGATGCCATGGCAATCGCGCCCTACTTCTTCGTCCATGCCAAAGCACTCGGTGGCGTAAATAGCGTACCCAGTGTTTTCACTTTGATGAAAGACGATAAAAAGAACCCCTACTCCATGAATAACGTCTACAAAATGATCGGACAACAAATGGAATACGCCAAAAAATACAAGGTGAAACTAATAGCCTACGAAGGCGGACAACACCTAACAGACCCCAAAGCACGCTCAACCAAAAGCAATCCCAACCAATACCTAATTGGCGCAAACCGCGTGCATACCATGGAAAAATTCTACGTTGAGTTTTTACAGAACTGGGACAGAATTACAGGTGGCTCATTGTTTGTCGCCTTCTCCGCACCACGAACCTGTCAGTTTTATGGTTGCTGGGGCGTTAAGGAGCATATTAATCAGCCTGATGCTAAAGCGCCTAAGTATAGGGCTTTGAAGCGGTTCTTTTAGTCAGCTTCCCGTTTCAGGTGTTTTTCCTGAAACGGTGAACTGAATTATGTCGCCGCTGTTTGGCGACGTTGTGCGCTGGAGGTGAAACTAAGTGGTACATATTCCGTAGCGCTATCTAGCTCCACGTTGCTCGGTGCGCCTTGATCTGGAATGAAATCTAAACGTGCTAGCTTTATAATTAAATACTGCTCTAGATCTTCCCCCTCACCCTAGCCCTCTCCCTCAGGGAGAGGGGATTGATAGAGCGTTGCTAATAAAATAATCCCAACAAATCTACATACTGTCCCCTCTCCTTGGGGAGAGGGCTAGGGTGAGGGGACGTAGCGAAGTCGGTGACACGAATAAACATTAGCCTAAATAATACCTAAACAAGTGGGTCTGTTATATCAACGCTATCTAACAGTGACTCATATTGTTTAATATCACTTTCTTTTATTTTCTCTAGAACAAATAATGCTAATTGCGATATTTCATCATAATCAATAGGTTGCATACTTCTATCAAAAGCTTCTTCAAGATGAGATAGCTCATTAGTAATTCTTTCAACCAAAGGTTTAACCGCTACATCTCCTCCAAAGAACCTATCTATTTTTATATGGTTTTTCTCTTGGCTTGGGTACTTGAAAAATAAATATGATTCTAAGAATTTTCTCAAGTTATTGCCAAAGTTATAAAAGCTATGATGTTGATCTATTGCATTAGATGGATTAGAGCAAATACATATCTCAGAAAAAAGAAAGTTAAACTCTGTAATATATTTTTTAAGATAGGCTGGCATTATTTCAATCTCACTACTTACTTCTTTACCCACAACTAAAAAATGCCCCCTCCCACCTTGTGGACTCGTTAATCTTCTCAAGTATTTCAAAAACTCTAAATTGTGAGTTGATATAAAAAGCTGCTTATAAATAGCGGGTTTTGCAATCAAGGTTTCAATCAAGCTAAATACGAAAAAAATATGGTTATTATCTAAACTAGAAATCGGATCATCTATATAAATAATCAACTCCTTGCCTTTTGTATCTACATCTTCAAGTTTTGCCATAAAATAACAAAAGGCTACTAGGCTACACTCACCTTCGCTTAAATCAAAAGCTGGCTCTGCTCCTCGAAAAACTTGAAATTTATAAGTTGCATCTAAATCATCCTGCTGTGGTTTAAGTTTTAGTTTGCTATGACCAAAGTAATTATTTAGGTATTTATTAACTGTTTCGGCACCTTCTGTTTCATCAGACAAAGCTGAGAACAATTCAATAATTTCACTTTTCAAATCGGTTATATTTTTCTTTGCTTCTTTCTCTATAGCTTCTTTATCTAATACTTCCTGATTCTTTTCCCCTATCTTTCTTTGCTCTTCCTCATAACCAATTTCTTCTATAAACATAGCTATTTCGCTTAAACGCAGTTCTGTTCTTGCCTTTACTTGATCTTCTGATAGTGATTTGGTTTTTTTGTTATTAGTGTCAATAAGTAATTCAATTTCTATTATTAGCTTTTCAATACTATTCCCCATAGTTATTGGGGGATACGGGGCTTTGATAGTAAATTTATCAGCTTTTCTTTCCTCTAATCTTTTGATCAAATCATCTATTACTTGATTATATTTCTCCAACTCTTGCCTTAAGTTTTCCTTCTTATCGACGAAAGAAGACTGATAGGATGAATAAAAGACTAGAGATTCAACAGTAATTAGATCGCCTATTTTGATAGTTTTAGACTGCAGTTGATCTATTAGTTGCTCTAAATCAAACTCTAATACTTTTGATTCTCTATCAAAATGCTTATCTAATTTATCCCATAAGTCATTTGGAAGTGCTTGCCCACAAAACCCACATGTATCTCTTTTATCTTTATGATGAGGAATTCCTTGTTCTACCCACATTTGCAACAATGTATCATCAAGAAGTTCCTGTATAGGACTCGTAGGGCTTATTTTCTTTGTTAATAGCTCATTTGTTAAATTACGCAAGTTTTCTAGATCAGAAGAAAATCTTATTTCTTGTTGAATATCTGGTAGTGTTTTCTCATTTAGTAAGTCCTCTTTAGCATTTCTATCTTTAGCCTCCAAAGGTTCTATAGCTCTATCTATAACAGTATGTATGTCAGTTTTAATATGAGTTATTTTATAATTAACATTTTTGTATATTGTATTATGTTTAATACCGTATCTTGGGTGATTTGCTTTAGCTTTTAATTTCCCTTCCAATGAAGATATTAAGTCACCATGGTCAGTCTTAATTTTACGGTAATCATCATTTTTTGTCGCATACAGACCATATAAACCAGTATTGTCTTCCGATTTCCCAAGTAATAATTCTTTTTCCTGAATCTGTCTTTCAATTTCTGTATTTTCACTACCAATAACAGCGAATGAAGATATATTCCCCTCTGAATCTCGAAGAAAACTCAAATTTTCTTTAATGAAATCACTGTTATAGACACGAACATCATGATTTTCTGCGGGAAGGGCAGTTTCAGAGATATTACCTTGAGCAGTTTTTACATTAAAATGTGGATTAAGACATTTTTCTGGTAAATTGCCAGTCTCTAAACCTTGGAATATTCGTGATAAAGTTGTTTTTCCTGAATAATTTCTTCCATAGATTATATTCAACTTTTTAAAGTTTTGAATATTACCATTTTTATCTTTAACAATTCTCGCCCACTCAAAATCCTTAAAACAACCGAAATTATTTATATCAATTTGAGTAATCATTCTTTTTCCTCATACCTAGGATAGTTTACTTAATATATCAGACAAATAATTATCATTAAATGAAAGCTGGATTTTAAAATATTTATTAACTTTCCCCCTCACCCTAGCCCTCTCCCTCAGGGAGAGGGGATTGATAGAGCGTTGCTAATAAGATAATCCCAACAAATCTACATACTGTCCCCTCTCCTTGGGGAGAGGGCTAGGGTGAGGGGGAAGTAGCAAAGTCAAATGGCTATAATCATCCAATTATTATCCTATATACTATTGGTATGTAATGGCGAATAAGGGAATATGGAACAAAAATCTAAAGCACAAAAATTACGCCAAAACCAAACAGATGCAGAAAGGTTTTTGTGGCGACAATTAAGAAGCCGTAATCTTGCTGGGCATAAGTTTCGTAGGCAATACACGGTTGAGCCTTATATCGTAGACTTTCTCTGTTTTTCTCATAAGCTTATTGTTGAGTTAGACGGTGGTCATCACAATGAAAATGATCAAATCATCTATGATAAAAAACGTTCTAATTATTTAGAAGGGAAAGGGTTTGTTATTCTTAGGTTTTGGAATAATCAGATTTTTAGTGAGCTGGAGGCGGTATTGAATAAGATACTGCTTGCGTTGGAGGCTTCCCCCTCACCCAACCCTCTCCCTCAGGGAGAGGGGGAAAACAAGCTAAGAACTAACTTATAGGAATATCGAACCAATGATCATCATGTACGGCATTAAAAACTGCGACACCATCAAAAAGGCGCGTAAGTTTTTAGAATCTAATAATATCGAATACCAGTTTCACGACTTTAGAGAAGATGGCTTAAACCCTATTCAGCTACGTGCTTGGATGCAGGAGCTTGGCTGGGAGAAGGTGATTAATAAGCGCAGCACGACTTGGCGTAATTTACCCGATGAGTCTAAAGAAAATATGGATGAAACTTTGGCACTGGTAATTGCAGAAGACCAGCCGACGATTATCAAGCGCCCTGTGTTGGAGCTACCTGATAAGGTTATGGTTGGCTTTTCTGAAAAAACTTATCAAAGCCTAATTTAATAGCTAAAGGAAAACACGATGCAAAAAGTCCAAGTTGATAGCATTACATTAAGCGGCATTAGCACTCGCACCACCAATCAAAACGAAATGAAACCAGAGACGGCCAAAATCAGTAAACTCTGGCGACAGTTTGATTCGACGGTAACGGTTGATTATCAAAACGGCGAGCGCGTTTATGGCGTTTATTATGACTACGAATCGGATGCAATGGGCGCGTTTTCTGTTCTTGCTGGGCGCAAAGCCAGTAGCAACGATGATGCCTCACTGGAACAAGTTACGATTGAAAGTGGCAATTATTTACGTTTTGATGCAACCGCAACGGCTTCTGATGACAACGCTAGAATCCAAGCGGTGATTGAAACTTGGGGTAAAATCTGGGCATATTTTTCTGATAATCCCGACTATGATCGAACCTACAAAACTGATTTTGAGTTTTACAAAGACGCTACCCATATTGAAATTTATATTTCTATAAAGTGAGACATCAGCGCTTATTATGAATATCACCCAGCTTGATCATTTGGTATTAACCGTTAAAAGCATAAGCAATACGTGTGACTTTTATACGCAAGTTCTTGGCATGGATTTGATCGAGTTTGGTGACGGTAGAAAGGCGCTTAAGTTTGGTGATCAAAAATTTAATTTGCATGAAGTTGATAAAGAATTTGAACCCAAGGCAAACAAACCTACGTCAGGCGCGATTGATTTATGCTTAATTAGTAATACCGCTTTGCAAAAGGTGATTAGCGAGCTAAACCAGCATGGTATAAAAATCGAAGAAGGTCCAATTGAAAGAACAGGGGCGACAGGCAAACTGCTTTCGGTGTATATTCGTGACCCTGATAAAAACCTGATTGAAATATCCAATAGAATCTAATATGACTGCTACTTTAAGCTTAACCAAAGCCCTTATTGCACGCCCATCTATCACGCCTGATGATAAGGGTTGCCAACAATTACTCATTGATCAGCTAGAGCCGCTCGGCTTTAAAACAGAGAAGCTACGCTTTGGCGAAGGTGAAGGCAACGATAGCGCTGTGGATAATATTTGGCTACGCAAAGGCACTGAAGCTCCCTTATTTTGTTTTGCGGGTCACACCGATGTTGTGCCAACGGGCCCTGTAGAAAACTGGCAGAGCGATCCATTTACGGCTACGGAGCGCGATGGTAAATTATATGGGCGCGGCACGGCAGATATGAAAGGCAGTATCGCTGCATTTACCGTTGCTTGCGAACGCTTTATCAACGACTACCCTAATCATAAAGGCTCTATTGCTTATCTGATTACCAGCGATGAAGAAGGCCCAGCGCATCATGGCACGGTGAAAGTGATTGAAACTTTGGAGGCGCGCAACGAGAAGATTGATTGGTGTTTGGTGGGCGAGCCATCATCCACCAAGAAAGTGGGCGATGTGATTAAAAATGGTCGCCGTGGCTCACTCGGTTGTACGCTAAAAATCATTGGCAAACAGGGGCATGTCGCCTACCCTCACCTTGCAAATAATCCCATTCATTTGGCTGCGCCTATGCTTGATGAATTAACCACTATGCAGTGGGATATGGGTAATGACTTTTTCCCGCCAACGACTTTTCAAGTTTCTAACATAAACTCTGGAACTGGCGCGACCAATGTTATCCCCGGTAGTTTGGAACTGGTTTTCAACTTCCGTTTTTCAACCGAGATAACACCTGAAGAATTACAAAGCCGCGTCGAGGCATTGCTTGCTAAACACGCGCTTGAGTACGAAATTAATTGGGCATTATCAGGAATGCCTTTCTTAACGGCAGAAGGTGATTTAGTTAGCGCGGCTGTGGCGGCAATTAAAGATGTGACAGGGATTGATACCGAGCTATCAACCAGCGGCGGCACATCCGATGGGCGATTTATTGCGCCAACTGGCGCGCAGGTTTTAGAGCTTGGACCCACCAATGCGACAATCCATCAGGTTGACGAATGCGTGGGAATTGATGAGCTGGATACGCTTGAGAAAATCTATTACAAAACCTTAGAAGGCTTGCTTGCCTAATCACACAAGCTACACCCCCCCACTTTTGCAAGGCCTTGCAAAAGTGGGGGGGTGTAAATAGCTATTTACCTAATAATTTATTCTTTAAACTGCCCTGTGCAGGTCGGTTTGACAGCCAAATTCCTAGCAAAGCTTTCTTAAACGGTAAGCCTTTAATTACGGTTAAGCCTTTTCCATTTTTAACAACTTTGGTGCCGCCCTGTGGCGTGTAAATCATATCAAACACATCACCTTTTACGACTTTTCCGTTAAAAGCGGCGTTTAGTAGCTGATCGATTTGAGGCCTAATTTCTGCTGTCTTTCCACCTGTTGAATTTGCAAAACCGTTATTAAGCGCATGTTTCATTTTTGATGCACTAGCAAAACCCGAAACCACTTTCATACGAAATGCCATAGGTTCGTTTGCCGCCATAATTTTATTGGCATCAGCATTTTTTTTCTGTAAATATAGACCCGCATGGTAAATAGAAATAATGAATTTAGTCCGTGTTCCTGCTCCATTTAAGACCAGTTGTTTTCCACCTACGCTCATGGCATTAGGAATTCCATCCAAAGCGCTCGCTGAAAATGAAGTAAACAAAAGGGTTAATGAAAGCAAAGCCAATTTAAGTACGCGCATATTTTTTCTCCTAGGTAATAACGTCAAAAATGATGGTAGCCAATAGTATAGCTTACTTTTTTAAGCGTATTTTACAACGATGCAGTGGTTGCCCGCTCTCTTGGTACTTTTTCTCAAATAAGGTTAACGGAGAATCTGTTTGAAAGTTTTCTACACCTTGGCAAAGCCCTTCTCTCACGTAACTCGCCGCCGTACAAAACTCATCAATATACACTTTCCAGTTTGAACGCAGCTCCAGCTCGCCTCCCAAAGACAACAATACTGGGAATGCAGGATGCCCATGCCAGCGGCGCTTTAGGTGTTTTGATTTTGGATAAGGATTTGGGTATAAAATAAAATGCTTCTGTAAGGTCCAGCCTGCTTCTTTTGCTAGCGCCCAAAAGTCCGAGCATTCTGCCTGAACCAAAATGATATTGCGGGCAATTTTATTATTAGAACTTTTTGTCAGCCGAATAGCCGAGCGATCAATGCCAATCACCAAGGCATCAGGGTTTTCTGCCGCTATGATTTGTGTGCTCATCGCTGTGCCACAACATGAATCAAAAATAAGCGGTTTATTCTGGGAGAGATGCGTTTCTACTTGTTGCTTCAGCGCATCAAAGGCTTGCTGTGTATGCTGTGAACGTGGTTTTTTAGAAGGGTTTTCTAAATGCTTTTTGACTGTTTTTTCTAGGTTTTTATGCAGACCGATTTGTGCATCGGTAATTTCTCGGGGACTATTCTCTGACATAAATGAATTCACATCGGTAGAAGATTACTTAAAAAAACATGGCTTACAATATAATAAAGCAAGCTACACCCCCCCACTTTTGCATCGCTGTATTATTTCAGTACTTATTTATCTGACTTTATTGCTTTATCAATAAGGTGCGATAAGTCATTAGCGCGCTGTTCCGTATCATCATAGATAAACTGTAGCGACGGCGTATTGCGTAGTTTAATAGCGCGCCCTAATTCCCTGCGTAAAAAGCCAGCGGCACTGTTCAAACCTTCTTCACAGGCTTCATGCTCATCTTGATTAAGCGCATCAAAATACACTTTTGCTTGTGACAAATCTTTGGTGACGGTCACATCAAGAATACTCACCATGCTGACACGCGGATCTTTGATTTCATTGCGTATCAACATGGCAAGCTCGCGTTTAATTTGCTCACCGATGCGATCAGTTCTGGAATAATCGTAAGGCACTTTATAAAAACCTAGTTAGCTTTTGCTAAGGCTACGTTGAATTTCTGTACGCGTGAATACTTCAATCTGATCACCCGCTTGAATATCATCGTAGTTCTTCACACCGATACCACATTCCGTACCCATAACCACTTCTTTAACATCATCTTGATGACGACGTAGTGATTCAAGTCTTCCTTCATAGATAACAACATCGTTACGAAGTACGCGGATAGGCTCGTCTTTCTTGATCTTGCCTTCAATAACGAGACAACCTGCGATATTTCCAAAGCCTGAGCCAGTAAAGACATCTTTAACTTCTGCAATGCCGATAAGTTCTTCGCGAAGCTCTGGCTTCAACAAACCACTCATGGCATCACGAACATCGTCGATTAGCTCGTAAATAATGCTGTAATAACGAATCTCAGTATCAGACTCTGCCGCAACACGTCTTGCCGCCGCATCTGCACGAACATTAAAGCCGATAATAACGGCTTCTGCACCTTGTGCCATGCTGATGTCTGTTTCGCTTAATCCACCCACACCTGATGAGATAATTTGCACAGCAACTTCTGGTGTTGAAAGTGCGGTTAGCGAGCTTTTAATTGCTTCAAGCGAACCATTTACGTCTGCTTTCAACAAGACAGACAAAGTAGACTTGTCTGCATTTTGCATCTTCTCAAACATCGCATCCAGCTTGGCAGCTTGTTGTGCGGCAAAGCGATTCTCACGCTCTTTTTCATGACGTTGTTCTGCAAGCTCACGCGCACGACGCTCATTTTTCATCACAAGCAAATCTTGACCTGAAGCTGGCGTACCAGAAAGACCAAGAATCTCAACAGGTGTTGATGGACCCGCTTCTGCAATGGTTTTGCCCATATCATCCAAGATCGCACGAATACGTCCAAACTCAGAACCAGCAAGTACAATATCGCCCTTCTTCAACAAACCTTCTTGAACAAGAACCGTTGCAACTGCACCCTTACCTTTTTCAACACGAGATTCAATAATTGTGCCTTTTGCAGGGCCTTCGGTACGCGCTTTTAACTCTAATACTTCAGCAACCAAAAGGATTGCATCAAGTAGATCATCAATGCCCGTACCTTCTTTAGCAGAAACATTTACGAATACGTCTTCACCACCCCAATCTTCTGGGATAACTTCAAACTTAGAAAGCTCGCTTTTAACCCTTTCAGGATCAGCGGACTCTTTATCTATTTTGTTAATCGCAACAATTAGAGGAACCTTTGCCGCACGAGCATGTTTAATGGCTTCTTCTGTTTGAGGCATAACGCCATCATCAGCCGCAACCACTAGAATAATAATATCCGTAGTTTGTGCGCCACGCTCACGCATCTGTGAGAATGCCGCGTGACCAGGGGTATCTAAGAATGCAATTGTGCCATTATCTTTTGTAACTTGGTAAGCACCAATATGCTGGGTGATTCCACCAGCTTCACCAGAAGCTACGCGGCTTTCGCGAATGTAGTCAAGCAATGATGTTTTACCATGATCAACATGACCCATAATGGTAACAACAGGTGCGCGAGGACTAAGCTCGTATCCGCTTATATCTTCTAGCAATGATTCTGATGAAGTTACTTCTTCTTCAGATTTTCCTGCTGTTGCAACATGACCCATTTCTTCAACAATCAGAATGGCTGTATCTTGATCTACGACTTGATTAATCGTCGCCATTACACCCATGTCCATCATAGCTCTGATTACATCAGCACCTTTCACCTTAAGCATTTGCGCAAGCTCTGAAACTACAATAGTTTCAGGTACTTCAATCGTATGCACAACCGTTTCTGTTGGCATTTCGAACGCATGTTCGGTTGATTGCTCAATCTTTACATTTCTTGAGCGTTTACCTTTTTTCTTGCGACGACCACCCTGCCCACTTTTAATATGAAGTTGACCTTGTCCTGGCGCTCCTCCACGACCTTGGAATGGTTTTTTCTTACCTTTGTTTGCATTCGCATTCGGTGATGCGGGCGCAGGTGTGTCCTTAGCAGGTGTTTTAACAACAGGAGCTGGTGTACGCTTAGGCGGCGAAGCACGTCGTTTAAACATTGAAGATGCTTCTGCTCGCGCCTTATTAGCGAGTGCTTCACGCATTTCTTTTGGTGTAAGCGGCTTAGCTGGCTCGGGCTCAGGAGCTGCTTCTTCAACAACCTCGACTACTTCTTCAGTGGGTTCTTCAACCGTATCAGCTTCTTTTGCGGCAGTTCTTTCAGCCGCAGCAGCTACTTTTTCTGCTTCTTTTTCAGACTTTGCTACGGCTTTTTTATCACTAGCCTCTTTGCGATCGGCTTTGGACTTATCCATTGCCTCTTCGCGCGCCTTTCTCTCGTTTGAAACTTGATCAGCAAGCTCACTCGAACGATTAGCTGATGCTTCTAGCTCATCAATATTTGCTTTATCCACTTTTGGAGCGGCGGCAGGACGACTAAAGTTTTTCTTACGTCTTACTTCTACTTGCACACTGCTTTTGCCATGTGAACTTGATACATCAATCTCACTGGTTGAACGACGCTTGAGCGAAATCTTACCCGATGACTTTTTAGCAGGAGCTCCTGCACTTTGCCCTGTGCGGATAACTTCTAATAGAGCAAGTTTCTGCTTATCGGTAACCGTATCATCAGCACCTGACACATCCATTCCAGCATCTTGTAACTGCTTTAATAATGTTTCAACAGGAGCTCCGATTAGTTCGGCGAGTTGTTTTATGCTTGTATCTGACATTTAATTTATCTCCTATTGGCTTACACATTTGAAGCTTTTTCATCTGAACTTTCATCAGACTCTGCTTCGGCTTCGGCAAACCATGGCTCTCGTGCAGTCATGATCAGTTTTGCGGCTTGTTCTTCATCTTCAATGCCGTCAATATCTAATAATTCATCGGTTGCTTGTTCGGCAAGATCTTCCATCGAACAAATACCTTTACTTGCCAATAATTGAGCAAGCGCATTGTTCATGCCTTTCATTTCTAACAAGTCTTGGGTAGGCTTTCCGCCTTCGCCTGAAATCGCCAATGCAAGTAGTGCGTTACTTGCACGACTTCTAAGCTCTTCGATAATTTCTTCGTCAAACTCTTCGATTTTCATGAACTCTTCAACAGGCACGTAAGCAACCTCGTCCAAGCTAGCGAAACCTTCTTCAACGAGAATGTTAGCCACTTCTTCATCAACTTCAAGCTTGTCAGCAAACAATGCAACTAACATGCTTTGTTCACTACGTGTTTTGTTTTCAGCTTCTTCTTCACTCATTACATTGAGTGTCCAGCCAGTAAGCTGACTAGCAAGACGTACATTTTGACCGCCCTTACCAATCGCTTGTGCAAGCATTTCTTCATCAACACCGATGTCCATGCTCTTCTTATCTTCGTCGATAACGATAGATAAAACTTCAGCAGGTTGCATAGAATTAATGACAAAACGCGCAATATCGTCATCCCAAGGGATAATATCAACACGCTCGTTATTCATTTCGTTTGTTACAGTTTGGATTCGTGAACCACGCATACCAACACAAGCACCAACAGGGTCAAGGTTTGGCACGTTTGCACGTACTGCAATCTTAGAACGAGAACCAGGATCACGCGCCGCGCCCATGATGTCGATAAGGTCTTGCCCAATTTCTGGCACTTCAAGCTTAACAAGCTCTACTAAGAATTCTTCGTCAACACGCGAAACGATCATGCGAGGACCACCACGCCCTTCTTCATCAATCTCTTGCAAGATGCCACGCATACGGTCGCCAGTGCGAGCCATTTCACGTGGGATCATTTGATCGCGTGGGATAATTGCTTCGCTATTCTCGCCAAGGTCTAAAACGATACCGCGACGATCAACACGTTTAACCGTACCCAATACGATTTTTCCAACTTGATCTTGGAAAGCATCGGCTACTTTTTGGCGCTCTGCATGACGCACCTTTTGCATTATTACTTGTTTTGCAATTTGAGCCGTAATTCTGCCAAACTGAATTGACTCAACACCTTCTTCAAGGAACTCGCCAATCTCTAAACCTAGCTTTCTATCATCTGCATAGCTTTTTAGGATATGTCTTTCTGGAGACTCAAAATCTGGATTCTCATCATCCATAATCTCCCAACGACGGAAAGTATCGTAATCGCCTGTTTCACGGTCAATGTCTACGCGGAAGTCTTGCTCTGCTCCGTACTTTTTACGCGTAGCGGTAGCGATAGCTGTTTCCACCGCTTCAAAAATATCAGCAGGGTCAAGGTTCTTCTCATTAGATACTGCATCTACAACGTATAATATTTCTTTGCTCATAGCTTTAACCTTTCAGTCAGTCCAGAATTAATCTGGCACGATCAATGGATTCATAAGGAATTGCAAACTCTTCATTATCTACTTTAACGGTGACAACACTATCGTCGGCGCTTACTAATAATCCTTTAAAATTTCTTCTATCATCTATCCGTGTTCGGGTACGTACTTTTATGTTATCACCAATATAATCTTGGTATTGATCTGCATTAAATAAAACGCGATCCATACCTGGTGATGATACTTCTAAAATATAGGCGACAGGAATAATGTCTTCAACATCTAAAGCAGCGCCTATTTGGCGGCTGACTAGCGCACAATCATCTACGCTAATTCCTACATCTGGTTTTTCAATAAAAATTCGTAACAGCGCGCTCTCGCCATGGGGGCGATACTCATAACCCCAAAGTATAAAGCCTAAGCCTTCTACCGTGTTTTTAACTAAGTTGTCTAACGCTGTTTGCACGCATTTTCCTATTTTTATCTTAAAAAACAAAAGCCTAAATAATAAAAAAGCCCCGTTAAAACGGGGCTTTTTTATTATGAAAATCACGATGTATTGCGACTTTCTTGAAACTTGGTAGCGGGGGCAGGATTCGAACCTACGACCTTCGGGTTATGAGCCCGACGAGCTGCCAGACTGCTCCACCCCGCATCAGAGGGAGCGTATTATAGGGGGATTATCTTTAAGCGCAAGTGATTTATAAGTTTTTCTCTATTAATTCTTTAAGCTTTGTTTCACTCAAGAATCCTGCAAACACTGCCAGTATTTTTTGATCTTTACTAATCAACACGCTATAGGGCAATGCACCGTCAGGATCACCATAATCTCCTGCCACTTTATGAGTCTCTTTTATGCCATAAGCACTTGGGTAATTCATACCTATTTCTTCAATATATCTATTCACCGCTTCTTTATCTTCTATTGCGGCACCAATAATTGCGAAACCTTTGTCTTTGTATTCTTCTTGAATTTTAATAAATCCGGGAATTTCTGCACGACAAGGCGGACACCATGATGCCCAAAAGTTTAACAGGACTAATTTATCTTTATAGTCAGCAAGCTTAATCTGCCCACCAGATGCAGAAGGCAAGCTGAAATCAGGCGCTACTTTGCCAATTAAGCCAGAAGCAAAAACAGGTTGTTTGCCATTATCTCTTAAGGTTTCAATAAAGTCTGTAATCTTGCCTTCACCAAAAACGGTTTTATGCACATCGTTTTTAATCGAAAAGTAAACGGCGACTAAACTTAAAGCACCAATTAATAATATTGCTAGGGATGTTTTTTTCATATTGTTTCTAACCGTGCTATTTGACTGTATTTAAAAATTGAATTACGTGCTCATTAAAAGGCTTTGCCTTCATTTCGCCGACTATTCGATAAGGCAGACTTTCTTTACTATTCTTATCAAAGAATAAAATGCCGGGAGGTCCAAATAAACCAAAGCGCTTTAGCAAGGCTTTATCTTTATCATCATTTGGCGTTACATCTGCCTGCAAAAGAATCGTATTTTTTAATGATGCAATAACACTGCTATCAGTAAAAGTACCATGCTCCATCTCTTTACAAGAAATACACCAATCGGCATAAAAATCTAACATGACTGTTTTATTCTGTTGTTTTGCCAGCGCTAAAGCACTATCAAGCCCATCAACTCCCTTGATTTGTTTAAAAGCCAAGCCTTGTTCAGCGGCACTTTGTTGAGCAGAGCCTCCGCCAGAAAAACTACCTTTAAGAGGATGAATTAAACTTCCATTACCACTAGCAGCACCGAACAACAACATAGCACCATAAAGCAACACAACAAGGCCTGATGCCTTAAAGAAGCGCTTCCAACCTGTACTGGCTTCACTCAATGAATCAAGCGCGCCCATGTAAATCGCGGTAAATACTGCCAAAATACCTGACAACAGTACAATCACTTGCATTGATAAAATTCGCTCTAGCATCCAAATTGCCAGCGCCAACATCATAATACCAAAGCCTGCTTTAACCTTATCCATCCATGCGCCTGCCTTGGGTAAGATTTTTCCTGCTGATGTACCGATAATCATAAGCGGAACACCCATACCAAGCCCAAGTGCAAAGAGTGACAAACCACCTAGCACCACGTCCTTAGTTTGCGCGATATATATCAATGCGCCAATTAATGGCGCGGTCACACAAGGGCCAACAATCAACGCTGACAATAAGCCCATAATCGCCGCATTCATCATGCTGCCACCTGATTGGCTATTGCTGATATTGCTCAGCTTACCTTGAATACTTGCAGGCATTTGCAACTCATAAAAACCAAACATAGCCAGTGATAGCAATACAAATAATCCTGCGAAAGCACCAATCACCCAAGGATTTTGTAACGCAACTTGCAAGTTTTCACCGCTTAATGCCGCAATGACACCTACAATGGCATAGGTTAACGCCATCGCCAGCACATACGCTAATGATAAGAAGAATGACTTTCGTGTTGAATTATCGCTACCCTGCCCAGCAATAATGCCCGACAAAATTGGAATCATCGGGAAGACACAAGGTGTAAATGTCAACGCTACTCCCGCGAGGAAAAAGGAGAACAGAATGGCTACGAAGTTCCCACTCAACATTTTTTTCACAATGCTATCTTGCTCAGAAACTTTTGTTGGTGCGACAGCGCTTGTATCGTTTGTTGCATCCGAAATCGCTACTGGCGCTACTGCTGTACCAGCTTGAGCAGACGCTAAGTTAATAGTTTGTGTTTTAGTTTGTGGCGGATAACAAATGCCCGTTAGCTTCGAACAACCTTGGTAATTAACTTTAACCGTAACCTTGTCGGCTTTTCCAAGCAGCGGGATTTTGACATTAAAGTTTTTATTATAAGTAACAATATCCCCAAAATACTCATCATGCTCAGCCTTTCCTTTGGGCAATATTGGATCACCCAAAGAAACACCCGCAGGCTCAGTCACACTAAATTTAAGCTTATGCTGATATAAATAATGCCCCGGTGTAATGCTCCAACCAATATTTAAATTTTGCTTATCGGTAGCGGTAATATCAAAGCCAAACGCCTTATCAGGATGCAAAGGTGCATTCACCGCACCAATACCTGTAATGCCTAGCTCATTGGCAAGATTAAAAGATTTTTTAGTGCTAGAACCTGTTAGTGCTTGCAGCTCTTCTATCGCAGCCGCAGCAAGCTGAAACGTTAATGTCTTCTTTTGAGGTGGATAACAAACGCCAAGATCAGCACAACCTTGCGACTTTGTTTTTAAAGAAAAACTGCTTATTGATGCATCTTTTCGCGTAATAGGAATATTGACAACAATTTTATGACGATAAGTTTCTACCGTACCAAAACCAGGGTCTTCCTTGATTTTACCCTTAGGAAAGACAGGCACACCTAAAGTAACGCCATCCGTATCGCTTTCAAAAGAAAACCGCTTACGATACATATAATAGCCATCTGCTATATCCCACGTGGCTTGAATGCTATCAGGTGACTTTTGCGAAAGTGAGGCTTTAAAAGCCACACCGGGCTTTAACAAGTCATCAGTGCTTGCAGCAAAACTATTAAATGTGATTATGAATAATACAATTAAGGCTAATGTTTTTTTCATACGAGAATACTTTTTCATTAAAATCTATAATTACTGGCAGTATACACTTTACGTTGCAAGTGAGTAAGCTAGATGCACATATGCAAACTATAATGAGTATTTTTATTTTTGCAGTATAAAAGTAGTGATATAGTGCGAAATAAGATACTGATATTTATATTTCTGGAGATAACTTATGGCACCGTGGGTATATTTAGTTTTATTTATTATTGGGCTAATTACAGGTCTCCTCACACGAAAATCATCTAAAAGAGTGTCAGCATTTGGAATGATAGGTGATGGCATCATAGGAGGAATAGGAGGAGTAATTGGCGGCTACTTTGTCGCACTAATGGTAAAAAGCAGCAGTTTAGATGGACTACTTTTAACCATTTTTTCTGCTATTTCTTGCTCTGTATTAGCTGTCTGGATAACAAAATTCATTACCAAACCTTAAGCCCCGAGAACTATTAATGATTGCTAACGACATACTACGCCGCCTTCGCTATATTTTTAACCTTAGCGATTCTAAAATGATTAACCTATCCAGCAGTGGCAAGCAGAAAGTCACGCGCGCAGAAATCAGCGATTGGTTAAAAAAGGACGATGACCCCGCCTACAAAATTTGTAACGACACACAGTTAGCTATTTTCTTAAATAATTTTATTACAGAAAAACGCGGCAAGCGTGACGGCCCACAACCCGAGCCAGAAAAACGCCTAAGCAATAATATGGTTTTTATGAAATTAAAAATCGCATTAAATTTAAAAGCTGAAGAAGTACTGGAAATTTTAGCGTTAGCTAATTTCAAACTAGGCAAACACGAACTAAGCGCATTCTTCCGTAAACCTGGACATAAGCATTTTCGCGAGTGCAAAGACCAAGTTTTGCGAAACTTCTTACAAGGCTTAGCGGTAAAGCACCGCAATATCACAAACGAAAGCAAAGACGAAAAAAAGCCACCAGAACAAGAAGCTAAACCTAATTTTTACAAGAAGAAATTAGACAAATAGAACACACAGTTCTATTGAGTTTGCCGAAGTACACCCCCCATTTTTAGTGAGCTTGCGCTTTGTTGTTTAAAGCGACAACTCAGCCAAGCATCGCGAGACAATAGCGTTAGCCGAATAATTATTAGAGTGAAACCGTTG
>Ga0256844_10000275_pt1 | contig 19893 bp, 20 predicted proteins | sample MusselsmetaG_FD_189100 | JGI IMG/M metagenome (GOLD analysis project Ga0256844, IMG submission 189100) | Mussel associated microbial communities from hydrothermal vent at the East Pacific Rise, Pacific Ocean - Mussels | ecosystem: Host-associated > Mollusca > Shell > Unclassified ... | reverse complement strand
AAAGAGACGATAAAAAATGGAGTCACCATAAATGTTTTTTCCCTTCCTTGTTATGGGCTACAAATTGGTTTACTTCTGTTGAGGAAAATGAAAGAATGAAAGGGAAAAGATGAAAGTTAAAGATTTAGGACATAGTATGCAAGAGACACTATATTATAAAAATGGTATATTCCATGCTCAAGAATTAAGATATATAACAATAGAGGGAAAAAACAATGATAAATAAAAAACAAATATTACTAAGCTTAGTAACCATACCATTATTACTTAACGCAGAAAACGTCACACTCGACACTATAGAAGTTAATGCCCAAGAAGCACAAGTTGAACAAAAACAAAGCTCTGCAGCTTTTGCAGGAGATGTGGTTTTTGAAAAAGTTGGGTACATGAAAGCAGCACCTATGCAGAAACAGATAAGTGGTAAAAGAGCTTTAGAGGTAGCAGGGAGCAATGGTGACCCTATTAAAGCATTACAAACCTTTGCAGGTATCGTTAGTACAAACAATGATAATGGTTCAGAGATATACATACATGGCTCAAAACCAAGAGAGACAAAGTTTACGCTAAATCATTTGCCTCTAGGATATTTGTTTCATCTAGGGGGTATACATTCTGTGATAGCCCCTGAGATGACAGGACAGATAGATGCTTACCTTGGTGGGTTTGATGTTACGTATGGGGCGATGGGTGCGGTGGTGGACATAAGTCCTAAGTACCCAACTGGTAGTGGTAAAGGACGTGTACACATAGGACTGTATGATGCAGACTTTGCTTACGATATGAAGCTAGGGGAGAGTACAAACCTCTTTGTCTCTGCTAGACGTTCTTACCTTGACCTCATAGCCGACCAAATCATAGAAAAGTTCGACACAGACAAAGATGATGCACGTAAGACTAGCTCTTACACGCTCTTACCTCAGTTTAACGATGCACAGCTCATCCTTACGCATGAAGTAGGACAGAATATCTTTTCTTTAGAGATGCTTACAGCCCATGACAAGCTCAAAGTAAACGACACCTACAACGTAGACAAAGACCCTCTAGCAGTAGGAAAGATAAATGCAGATTATGAATCTAACACCATAGGCGCTAGATGGGTGTATGCAGGAGATGGTGTTACGTCTCAGACTTTGTTGTACAGACTGTTTACACAAAACAACTCTTCTTTCTTTGATGCAGACTACTTTGTAAAAACTGAGCTTGAAGAGTATGGACTTTACCATGAGACTGTGTGGGAGTTAGATGGACATACTGTAACTCTAGGTGGGAAAGTAAAACGAGTAGATGCTCCTACTAAAGTACATGCTAATGCCCCGAGTACTACAGACTTTGGTGATATTGTTACAGAGCAAAATGTAGTTGACCTCGATAAAACATTTAGAGCCAAAGAGTATACACTTTTTGCACAAGACATTTGGGACATCACACCTTCTGATCATTTACGTTATGGTGTACGTGTATACACAACAGACTTTCAAGAGTTTGGTTCTGGTGTAGACCCTCGTGTGGCATATGTGCATGATTTTTCAGATGACTTAACTGTTTCTATGGCGGTAGGTCAATACTCTCAACGTCCTTCAACTTTTATGACTATTGAAGGTTTTGGTAATCCTAAAATAGACACGCAAGAGTCATCGATGCACTATACGCTAAGTATACAAAAAACGTTTGCAGACAGTTCATCTTTAGTAGTGGAACCTTACTTTAAAAAGTTTGAGAATTTAGCCATAGCAGATGATTTAAATAACTATGAGTCAGTAGGTGAGGGAGAAGCTTATGGTATAGATATTACCTATAAAAAGAAGATAGCTGATTTTGACATAATGGCCGCATATTCGTATGTTAAAGCAACCAGAGAGCTCAATACAAATAATACTAAGCAGTATCGTTTTGAAGGAGATATTCCACATACCTTACAAATCAGTACGAACTACCACTTTTGGGATAGCTGGAGAGCATCTGCCTATATGAAATACTCTTCAGGAGAGCCATATACACCAGTGATAGGTACAGATAATTACACATATAAGGGGAAAACTTATGTAAAACCTGTATACGGAGAGCCTTACAGTAAAAGACTTGATGCTAACTATGACTTAGACGTGCAGATAGGTAAAACATTTAAGTATGCTAATAACACAAGCCTTGAAGTCTCACTTGAACTGATGAATATCAATGCACTCTTTAAAAAGAATGTGGAGAGCATCAAGTATGATGATAAGTATAAAGAAGATGGTAGCTATGACCAGTTGGGTTTTTTACCAGCCTTACATCTTAACTATAGGTTTTAAGCCTATACCCAATTCCTGAAACATTCTCTATAAAGTTCCCAATCAATTTTTTACGAAGCCCACGCACTAAAGAGCGTAGGGCATCCATACTCATACCTTCGTATGCCCAGATGAGATTTTCTATTTCTTTATAGGTAATGGATCTTTGTCTGTTTTTTATTAAAAAATCAAAAAAAAGTAGCTCATTGTGTGTGAGCTTTACCAATTTATTTTCTATCAATAATGTTTTGTTGAGTGTATCATAGTGTGTATTTTGATTTAATAAAATAGAGTGGATATAAGAAGTATCTAGAGCGTCACATGCTAAAGAAAGGGCTGTATTGAGTTTTTCTGCTGTAATGGGCTTTACAATGTACTTGATAAGTTGCAATTCTACGGCTTGAAGTAGGTACGCTGTTTCTGTGTGTGCGGTAGCTATGATGATGGGGGTAGTCTTATCTTGTTCTCGTACTTTTGCTGCAAATGCTAGTCCATTTAGTCTTGGCATATTAATATCAGAGATGACAATGTCAGGTTTATATTTGTTGTAAACTTCTAGTCCTTCTAAACCATCTCTGGCTTCATAGACTTTAGTGCAGTAACGGCTGAGGTACTCTACAGCATTTTGGCGTATGAGAAATTCATCTTCTATGTAGAGGATAGTCAAGGGTTTCAGTAGTTCTAAATTCATAACAAATTGTAGTATAAATAGGTTAATTTAAGCAATAAATTAATATACTTTGCAATACAAAGTACTTTGAGGATGAAAATATGTCAGAAGAAAAAGCAGAAGCCTTACGTCAGATTAGTGAAATTAAAAATCATTTAGTAGATAGGCAAACATTTTTTCCTTATAACTATCATGCAACCTATGTATGGGCAGTGATTGCAGTTATATTGATACTGATTATGATACCTATGTATGAAGCAAGTATTTTACAAGGAACCGTGGTTTCTTTTATACTAATCACTATTGGTTTTACCACGGAAGGATTTTTGACTAAAAAAGTAAATGAGAGTTATGACATAGAAGATTGTACGCTTAGACAGCAGTTTATTATGAAAAGTTTTTTACTACTATCACTTTTTCTCATGGCTATGTCGGCAGTTTTGGCTTCTTATCAGCTGTATGTTCCTATGTTTCTTACTTGGTTGTTTTTAGTTTCTTTAGGATATTTTTCAGTAGGTTTTGTGCTTAATATAAGACGTTTTACGCAAATGGCACGTTTCAATATGTTGGCATCTATTATACTCTTAACAATTGGTTTTATCAATCGTTCAATAGAAGGTACATCAGGTACATATCTTATAGTGGTTCAAATATTTGTCATTTTAGGACTTACTATTATGCCAGCAATTGTTGCTTGGCAACAACTTAAGGAAGGGAAGTAAACAGAAATGTTTGATCCACTTTTGCATCAGGGCATACGCTCCAAACTAGTATCAATGCTCATCTCTAATGATGAACTTCCATTTAAGGCACTGAAAGAAGCTTTAGGTGTGACTGATGGAAACCTTTCTTCGCATCTTTCAAAATTAGAAAAAGAAGAGTATATCATCATAGAAAAAATATTTGAGGGTAAACGTCCTAAAACTGTAGTGAAAATTGCACCGGTGGGAAGAGTTGCCTTTGAAGCTTATATTGAGGCATTAAAAGCCTTTATTGAGGAGAATTAATGAGAGCTTATATTGACTTTATATATAAATTTAGATGGGGTATTGTGGTATTTATACCTCTTGTTGTGCTGTTGTTGGCTTCAAGTTTAAAGCATTTAGAGATAGATGGTTCTTACCGTATATGGTTTGAAAAAGATTCTAAAATTCTTACAGACTATGATAAATTTCGTTCAGAGTTTTCTAACGATGATGGTGTGACTATTGTTTTTAAAGATGAACATGGTATTTTCAACAAAAAAGCATTAGAAAGTATACAGCGTATTACTGAAGCACTTTGGGATATGCCTCATATAGATAGGGTAGATAGTATTACAAACTACCAACATGTGCATGCTGAAGTTGATAAGCCAGATGATGTACTTGTCGATGATTTCATTATGGAAGATATATCTGATGTTTCAGAAGCATACTTAAATGAACGTAAAAGGGTGGCAACATCTGACAGTATTATTGTCGATAGTTTCCTCTCACAAGATGGAACCACCACTATGATATTTGCACGTCTTGAACCTGAAGCAAATGAAGGTGATGATATTTCTGCAGAGATACTAAAAGATGTTCATGCCATCATAGACCCAGAAGCTAAACGTACAGGGTACAAGTATTGGCTCAATGGAGGGCCACCAATGACACAAGCTTTTGTAGACATTGCTGGTAAAGATGCTATGACTTTTACACCTTTAGTCTTTTTAGCTTCAATGATACTTCTTTTTATGCTCTTTAGACGTTTAAGTGGTGCGTTAGTACCTATGGCAGTGGTACTTTTTACATTTCTTTCTGTACTGGCAGTACAAACACTTCTTGGGTATAAACTCAATAACTTTACAGCTAACATTCCTGTGTTTATTGTGGCTATTGGTATTGCGGATGCGGTACACATTTATTCCAATTGGCTTATGGACAAAAAAGAGGGCTTGGAAAATAAAGAAGCGGTATATCTCTCTATCAAGAAAAACTTTTTACCTATTTTTCTTACTTCTCTTACGACTACCGTCGGGTTTGCAACACTTGCCATTTCTAAAGTTGTACCTGTGTCTACATTAGGTATAGCCACAGCTTCGGGGGCAGTGTTGGCATTTATTATTTCTGTAGTATGGATGCCTGCGATATTACTTTTACTTAAAAAGCCTATAAAAGTAAGTACTACGAAAGAAGAAAAAAAGATGATAAATGGCTATGGTGCATTCATCGTTAATAATGATAAAAAAATCATACTCATTGGTTCACTCATCGTTGTAGTTATGGGTATAGGTTTAGCATTTGTAAAAGTGGACTCTAACACTATACGCTACTTTTCACCAGAAGTAGAGATACGCAAATCTTCAGAGTTTACGATGGACAATCTCACAGGTTCAATGTCCTATGCACTTGTTGTAGATTCTGGTAAAACAGATGGTATAAAAGAACCAGAATTTTTAAAAGTTATTGAGAAGTTTTACAACGACTATCAGCTTATGTTTCCTAAAGATGTGAGAAATATATCTTCTTTACTTGATACGATAAAAAGATATAACAAAATACTCAATGCCAAAGAGGCAGTTCCCACTGATAGAAACCTTGTAGCACAATACCTACTCTTGTATTCTATGGGATTACCACAAGGTATGGAAATAACTGACCAGATGGATTTTGACCAACGCAAATTACGTGTAACAGTACTTACAAATATTGTAGATACTTCTAAAGATATGAAGATGATAAATTTTGCAAAAGAGTGGTGGGCTAAGACACCTTATAGTATGAATCTAACAGGACAAACAGCCATGTATGCCTATATGCAAAAAGACATCACAGATACATTAATTTATTCGTTATCATTAACAATATTTATAGTTTCTTTGATGATGTTCTTGATTTTTAAACGTTTTAAAATACTATGGATACTGCTTTTACCAAACTTACTTCCAGTGATACTGGTTATTGGGATTATGGGATGGCTTGGACTTACTATAGATATGGGTGTGGCTATAGCTGGAGCCATTATCATTGGTGTGGCAGTAGATGATACTATTCACTTTTTAGTGAAATATTTTGATGCACGAAAGCGTGGGTTAACTATGTCTGAGACATTTGATGAAGTACTGCACTATGCTGGAAGAGCCATATTCTTTACTACATTAGTATTGAGTCTTTCATTTTCTATGTTTGCTTTTAGTACTTTTACACCCAACCAAAATTTTGGTGTAGTCACTGCTACTGCACTCATTATTGCACTTATAGTGGACTTACTATTTTTACCAGCGTTGCTTTCCGTGATGGATGCTAAACATGAGTATAAAACCAATACAATAAAAAAGGATATAGGATGAAGAATATTTTGATTATTACTGCACACCCCGCAAGTAGAAATGTAAGCAAAGGTATGGCAGAGATTTATAAAAATGAAAAAGAGGCACAAGGTGATACTGTCAAACTTGTAGATCTCTATAAAGACAAGCAACTACCTTACCTTGCTTTTGAAGATGCACATGCCAGAGATGATACTCCTGATAAGCTTTATTATCAAGAGCAAATTAAATGGGCAGAAGAGATAGTGATTATTTACCCTTTTTGGTGGGGCACTATGCCAGGTATATTAAAAAACTGGGTTGATTCAGTCTTGACTATGGGCTTTGCAGCAGCGTATGATGACAACGGTCGCCCTTATGGTTTACTACAAGGTAGATCCGTGAGAGTTATAAGTACTTGTGGTGCACCGAAGTTTTTATATTGTCTTAATGGCATTAACAGAGCCAATACAAATATCTGGAAAAAATCTATTATTCAATTCTGTGGTATGGACTTTGATGGTTATCATCTTTTTGGTGGGGTAGATACTGCAGGTAAAAATATAGATAAGATTTTTGAGTCAGTTAAAAAATTGGCAAATAAATAAGATAAATAAGATAGAATATTGATAATTATTATAAGGAATAAAGATGCATAATAAACTTGAGACTTTAATGGGAAAATTTGGAGAATATATCTACAATAACCCTTTAAAAATTATAATATTTGTACTCGTGTTGCTTGCAGCACCATTAGCACATGTACCACAGATAAAGATGGACACATCAACAGAAGGATTTATGCATGAAGATGACCCAGTTTTATTGGAGTATAATGAGTTTAGAGCACAGTTTGGACGTGATGAACGTATCATTTTAGCACTTAAGAGTGAGAATATATTTTCACTCAATTTTTTCAAAACATTAAGAGATATACATGAAGAAATAGAAGAAAAAGTGCCTTACCTTAATGATGTAACTTCTCTCTATAATGTACGTAATACAAGAGGTGAAGGCGATAAACTTATTACTGATGATTTATTAGAGCCTTTTCCTGCGACACAAGCAGATGTAGCACGTATTAAAAAACAAGCATTGGCTTCACATTTTTATAAAGATTTGTTTATCTCAGATGATGGAAAAATGACGACCATTGTTATAGAGACAGATGCATACTCCCATGAAGGAGAAAAAAAGGTTTCTGATATAGATGCCTTTGATGAAGGGTTTGATGATACTTCGAGCGATACCAAAAATGATAAATCTTTAGAACCTATAAAAATGAGAGACTTTCTATCTGATTCTGAAAATCATGAGCTTTTAGCCGCTATACTAAAGATAGTAGACAAATATAAAAAAGATGATTTAGAAATCTACGTAGCAGGAAGTCCAGCAGTAAACAATGCACTTAAAGCACAAATGCAAGCAGATATGCAAAAGTTTATGCGAGTAACATTTCTTATTATTATAGTTTTCTTATTTATTATGTTTAGACGGGTATCAGCTGTCTTTTATCCTCTTATAGTAATTATTCTTTCACTACTTGTAACAGTAGGGACGATGGCATGGGCAGGTACAGCATTTAAACTTCCTACTCAGATAGTACCATCATTATTACTTGCTGTGAGTATAGGTGCAACGGTACATATCCTCTCTATTTTCTTTGATAAGTTCAATACCACTGGAGATAAAAGAGGATCGATTAAATATACCCTAGGACATTCTGGGCTTGCTATTGCTATGACATCTGTAACGACAGCAATTGGGGTGGGGTCATTTTCAGGGTCTGAAGTAGCACCTATTGCCGACCTTGGAACTTTTGCATCATTTGGAGTGATGGTATCATTGTTTTTAACTTTAACACTTTTACCCGCATTGTTAAGTATCACCAAGCTTAAACAAAGACCTAAGAAAGAGACAGGTAACCTTGATGCTTTAATGAAAAAGCTCTCAATTATACCTATTAAGTACTATAAGAGTATTATCGTAGCAAGTTTTGTATTGGTAGCATTGGCACTTTTTTCCGCAAGTAAGATAGAACTTTCACACAATCCACTCTTTTGGTTTCAACCTACTGATTATAACAGAGTCTCTACTCTTGAAATAGACAAAGCACTTAATGGTTCTGTTACTATTGAAGTTGTGGTTGATACGCAAAAAGAGAATGGCTGGAACGACCCTGAAAGACTTAAAAAACTTAATACTTTTTCTAAAGAGTTAGAGACCTATGTAGACCAATATACACATATTGGTAAAGTAGTTTCACTGGCAACCATCGTTAAAGAGACGAACCGGGCATTACATGAAAATAATGAAGCGTTTTACAATATACCAAATGATGCAGACCTTGTTTCACAAGAACTTCTTCTCTTTGAAAATTCAGGTTCGGATGATTTAGAAGATGTGGTAGATAGCCAGTTTTCTAAAGCACGCATCACCATAAAACTACCATGGACTGACGCAGTGAAATCACATGATGTACTTAGTCATGTAAAAAAAGAAGCAGCGAAAACTTTTCCCAATGATACAGTAGTAACTACGGGGATGATACCACTGCTCATCAATACTTTTGCAAATTCAGTACACTCATCGGTTACGAGTTATCTTATTGCCTTTGTTGCTATCACTTTTATGATGATGTTAATTTTAGGTTCAGTACGTATAGGATTACTTAGTATGATACCAAACTTAACACCTATTATCTTAGGACTCCTTATCATGTCGGTAGCAAATATACCGCTAGATATGTTCACGCTTCTTATTGGGAGTATTGCCATTGGGCTTGCGGTAGATGACACTATACATTTTATGCACAATTTTAGGAGATACTACCTTGAGAGTAATGACTCTGCAAAAGCCATAGAGCAAACATTCTTTACGACAGGTAAAGCAATGGTGATTACGACGATAGTACTTTCATTAGGTTTTTATGCGTATATGATGGCAAACATGATTTCTGTACAGAACTTTGGACTCTTGACTGGTTCAGTCATAGTTTTGGCACTTTTAGCAGACCTATTACTTGCACCTGCACTGATGATAGTTGCTGCGAAACGTGGCTGGATTAAATAGGTTTCGGCAGTTAGCTACCGTAAAAAAATAGTTCCCTGAGCTTGTCGAAGGGAAATAAATATAAAGGAAAAAATATGAATACAAAAAAATTATTAATTGGACTTACACTTGGATTGTCAATCCTTGCAACACAAGCACTGGCAGATGATCCAAAAGCAAGAGCTATCATGGAAAAAGTAGATGCTAGAGATGATGGTAAGACTTTAGAACAAGATATGACTATGGTACTCATAGATAAAAATGGTAAAAAACGAACGCGTAATTTGCACACTTATGGTAAAGACTTTGGTGCAGATGAACATCAGATTATGTTTTTTAAATCACCAGCTGATGTAAAAAATACAGCATTCTTAACCTATGATTATGATAAAGCGAGTAAAGATGACGACCAATGGCTCTATCTTCCAGCACTTAAAAAAGTAAAGCGTATTCCAAGTTCAGATAAAAGTTCAAGTTTTATGGGTTCTGACTTCTCATACTTTGATATGACAGATAGAAACTTAGAAGATTTTGATTTTAAGTTACTCAAAGAGACAAAAGTACGTGGGAAGGATGCATGGATGATAGAAGCAACACCTCGGACAAAAAAAGTAAGAAAAGAATCAGGATATACAAAAACGATAGCTATTGTTAGAAAAGACAATCACGTGGTAGTCCGTGCTATTAACTTTATGCGTAACGGAAAGAAAAAATATCTTGATATGCAAAAACTACATAAACAAGGTGGCGTATGGCTTCCAGATGTTATGACAATGACTACTAAAAAAGGTAAGAGCACTGTGCATAAGACTGTTCTAAAGTTTTCACATATTAAACTTAATAAAGCAATCAATAATACTATGTTTACAACAAGACGTTTAGAAAAAGGACTTTAGGAATGAGGAGTGAGGAAGCAGGAAGCATGAATGTAAAGGGCACGAGTGTTGCTAAGCGTTGTACTGTGACGCTTTTATCTTTGCTTTTAGCTACACACCTTTATGCTGAGAGTGTAGATGAAGCTTTGGGTGGTTTTGATGACACTTCGACAAGCTCAGTGCAAGTAGAACAAAGTAATACAGATGTGATGGATGGCTTTGATGATACTTCGACAAGCCCAGCAACCAATGTTTCGACAAGTTCGGCAACTGATGTTTCTAACGAAACGGTGACTGAGCCTACCGAAGTCATAGCAGGACTTACAGGAAAGCTTACACAGCAAGTAGCCTACTCATACAATGGTACTGCACCACATGACAAAATAAGTTCATTTAAGTCTTCAGTACTATTAGACTATGAACATAAGTTTGAAAACGGATGGCGTTTTAAAACTAATGGAAAATGGTACTACGATGCAGTCTATGACCTAAGGGATGAAGTATATAGCAATGATGAACTCAAAGAACAACGTTATGAGACAGAACTTTTTGATGCATACATAGAAGGAAGTATTACAGACTCTTTAGATGTTAAGTTAGGACGACAAGTAGTGGTATGGGGACGCTCGGATACCATACGAATCACAGATGTACTAAACCCTCTAGATAATCGTCGTCCAGGAATGGTAGATATAGAAGACTTACGTTTGCCTGTGGCTATGGCAAAGTTCGACTTCTTCTTTGGTGACTGGCGTGTGACACCCATAGCAGTACTCGAACAACGTTTTTCCAAAAATCCTGCCTTTGGCTCAGCTTTTTCTCCTGCACCTTTTGGCATACCAGAGCATGAAGACTATAGTGATGTAACTTACGCACTTTCAGTAGGAGCTGAGTTTTCCGGCTGGGATGTAAACTTTTATGCAGCACAAGTACGTGATGATGGAGGTTATATTAAGCTACCACTGAGTCCAACTTCAAGAGTGAAACATGATAAAGTAAATATGTTTGGTATTGCACTTAACGTACTTTCTGGAGCCTGGCTTTTCAAAACAGAACTAGCTTACTTTGATGGACTCAAATATACAAGTACACAAGCTAAAGAGTTTGCTCGTACTGATGCTTTGTTAGGCTTAGAGTACAAGGGTATTGCAGATACTACTATAAGTTATGATATATCACTTAGACATTTTTCTGACTATGATGACCGACTTAGTAATGAGATATTAACAACAGATGAAAATACTTACCAACATGCTTTTCGTGTTAGCTCTGACTTTATGAATGCAAAACTTACAGCAAACTATCTTATCTCTTTATATGGTAAGAAGTTAGATGAGGGTGGCTTTCAGCGTGCATGGATTAAATATGAGTTAGGTGAAGGTATCAACACGAACTTTGGTGTGGTTGACTACATCGGTGGTTCAAAATTATTTAATAGTATCAAAAATAATGATATGGTCTTTTCTGATATTTCGTATAGTTTTTAAATAAAAGTAATGTTATCAAGATTGATGTGCTAGCACTTATTCAGACAGGGGAGGTTAAAGATTCCCAGCATAAGTGAGAAACAGTAAATATACCATAGAATTTAGGGATTCAGCAATACAGTAGATGAAAAGTGTGATTCAAAACTATTCAATACTGTTAAAAATAATGATATGGTCTTTATTGATATCTCGCATAGCTTCTAATTGTGCTACAATACAAGTATTAACTAAGTATTACCTCTGGACAAGGTACACAAGGAAGTGAATGATTCATTATATTAAAATAGCACTCCTCTTTGGAGCGCTCTCAACAGTATATAGCTTTGCTACCCCACATCTATTTGAAGTAGAAAAAGGGATGATTATGTATGCTATTTCTGGTGGAGGACAACTTACTGCTGAGACGAATCTTAGTATAAAAGGTGTAGGAAAACTACGTTTTAGAGCGTGGGGAAATGTCAAAATAGAAGAAGATCAAGGTTTTATACTCACTTCTGGAGCCATAAAGCATAAGCAAAATATAAAACGTTTTGAAAAACAGACAGAAGATAAAATCATTACAGCAGACTATGTGAATAAACAACTTTTAGTACATCCCCGTCATAAAGAAAAGTATATAAAAATAGATAAAACAGAAGGACTTAGTAAAACCTCTAAAGAAGAAATATTAGGTGTTATATGTGATGTATGGGAAGGTATGGGTATAAAAAAATGTATTTATAAAGGACTTGTACTTAAAGTTGAATCAGATATATGGGGTATCACATACCATAAAGTGGCTACAAGTATTCGTTTTGACATAAATACTTCTAAGAAAGCATGCATAGAACCTAACTACCCAGTACAAGAGTTTGGACTATTTAATGATAGCTTGAAAACAAAGAATAAGTATAAAATAGAGAATTTTTGCAAAATACTCAAAGAAGCAACATATACTATGAAAGAATTTAGCAGCAGCAAAAAAGTGAAAGAGATAACGAATGCTAAACGAAAAAAATTTATTAATACCCTAGCCCGAGAGATATATGTAAAACAAAGAGAGCTTTTACCTGCATTGTTACACAGTATGAAACAAACAAGAGAGTGTCTCCAAATAGGAGAACATCCTTTTGAGACAAATGAGTGTTTAGAAAAATTCTCTCGTATGAAATTAGAATTGGGAAATGACAAAAGTGATTTTATTATTTTGTGGGATACGCAACAAAAAGATACCTTATTAGATAGGATGGAAGATGAAATTACCTACTTGCAGTCCCGAATGCCATGTATTAAACGTACAAAAAATATTACAGATTTATCTACTTGTATGAAATAGGTTCATGTGAAATTTTATCGTATTTATATAGAGCTTACTAATGTTTGTGGGCTAAGTTGTTCTTTTTGTCCTACAAAGGAGCTTCCAAGTAAAGAAATGGACTTAGCATTCTTTAACTCTATCATAGAGCAAGCCAAACAGTACACGAAAGAGATAGCCTGTCATGTAGTAGGTGACCCTCTTACTCAGGCTAACTTGCATGGTTACCTTGATATTATGCATAAACATGGACTCAAAGCAATATTGACTACAAGTGGCTACTTTTTAAAAAAACATAGCTACGATACACTGTTTCACCCTTGTGTGAAACAGATAAATATCTCACTTAATAGTTTCAATAAAAATGATACCTCTTTAACTTTTGAACAGTACATTACACCTATTATAAATCTTTGTCAATCAAAGTTAGAAAGAAAAGAGGAACTCTTTATCAACCTACGTGTATGGAACTTAGATGAGATGATGTCTGAGAGAAACTTTAATGAAACACTTTTTTCTAAGCTTAACACTATTTTTGATACTACATTAGAATTAGATGCTATTTATCATAATAGACCCAAAAATATACGTCTTGGATCAAAAATTCTTGTACATTTTGATAACTACTTTGAATGGCCTTCTCTTAACAATAAAAACTATGGGCATGGAACTTGTCAAGGAGTACAGTCACATATAGCTATACTTGCTTCTGGTAAAGTAGTTCCTTGCTGTTTAGACTGTGATGGCATCATAGAACTTGGTGACTTACATGAGAGTAGTTTAGAGGCTATATTAAGTGCTAAACGAACTGTAAGTATGATAGAAGGGTTTAAAGAGAGCAAAGCTGTGGAAGAGCTTTGCCAAAAGTGTTCTTATAAAGACAGATTTAATACCTAACCTTATTAATCATCAGGATTAATCTGTTCAAACTTAGTGCCCTCCATAGAGAGTTTACCAAGCATTCCCGTACTATCATAGGCAAACCCAACCATCGAAGTACCATAGTCTACTTTATCAATATCATCATCATCTGTTGTCCACTCTGCCATAACGATTTTACTTGCAAAGTCAGTTTCCCAGTCATCATCATCTAATATGAAGTTTTTTAAAGCTTCATCTGAAGTAAAGGCAATCACTAAAGAATAGTTTTGTATACCCATTTGAAAACCAACAGATAGTGAGGTAATGCTATGGTATGATTTTGTCTTACCCTCCACACGTAAGGCACCTTCACCATACTTACCACCAAAGAAAAATCCTGCTTCATTTATATCAGGGAAGATAACATAGGCTTTTGCTTTTGCCAAAAACTTTTCTCCCCCTGGTACTTCATGATAAAATTTTTGTAGTGCTTCATTGGCATCTGTATCAATTTCTCGTGCTGATTCAGCCAAGGATAATGTTGTAAATGCCATAGCGGCAATAATTAATGTTGCGATTATTTTCATCATTTTCATTTTAACTCCTTTATACGCTTAGTCTAAGTATGACATAGCTTTAAAAACAAAATATTGTTTTATATCAATTAACCTTTTATTTTTTTAAACTTAGTACCTTCCATAGAGAAACTACCCATAAGTCCTTTAGAATCAAATACAAAAGCAACCATAGGATCTTTGTAATCTTTATCTATCTCTTCTTTAGAGTTCCACTCAGCTACAGCAATTTTACCATCTACTTCGGTTTCCCACTCATCCCCATCAAGTAAAAATTTATTAAGTGCCTCATCGGTCGTAAAAGCAATAATCATGGAATACTCCTGTGCACCCATTTGCATACCAATAGAAGCAGCCGTCATAGAATAGTAGCCTTTTGTTGTACGTCCAATACGAAGTACACCTTCACCATATTTACCACCAACAAAAAATCCTGCTTCTTTAATATTAGGAAAGACCAGAAAAGCTTTTGCCTTCACAAGAAATGCATCTGCACTTTTATTTTCAGCAATAAATTTATTGATAGCCATATTGGCATCATGGTCTAGTGTTTTAGCAGATTTTGCCATGGTAAGTGTAGTCATACTTAGCAGTATAACGAAGATTAGTTTTATGAACTTGTTTAATTTCATTCTATGTCCTTTAATATGTTATTATTTTATTATACATCAATTATATTTATTTAATAGTATATTATAGATAAATATTAGGGGAACAAATGCAAAAAGTAACGATTAAAGCCTATGCCGTGAAGCATAAACTGAGTATTTTTAATGTGATGAAGATGGTGAAGTCAACTAAGCTTAAAACTGAAGTAGTCGAAGAAAATGGGAAAGAAGTAACTTATATCCTCTTAGATGAAGCTACAGAAGCAGAGATAGCAGCAGGCATCGTTACCATAGAAAAAAAAGGAGAAGTAAAGCTTCAAGAAGAGATGAAAATGCTTAGAAATGAAGTAGTACTTTTACGCGCAGAGATAGAGGTACTTAAAAAGAAGCTATAATAGAGTATGAGAAAAGTAGCCTATATTACAGATGATATTTATTTGAAACATGACACTGGGGCAACCCACCCTGAATCTCCACAACGCCTTATTGCTATCAATCAAGCCATAGAACCTCTAAAAAATAAAGTAATTTTTGTATCTCCAATAAAAGTTTCTAATTCTATCATAGCACTGGTGCATCCTATGGAGTATATAGAAAATATTGAGCATATGAGTGAGTATGGTGGAAGTATAGACTCAGATACCATGTGTAGTGTGGATTCTTATGCTGCAGCGGTTATGGGAGTTGGTGCAGGAGTGGTAGCACTTGATGGCATAAAAACAGGGAAATTTGAGCGGGCATTTTGTGCAGTACGCCCTCCAGGGCATCATGCTACACCTACGCAAGCTATGGGCTTTTGTTTATTTAACAATATTGCTATAGCTGCACGCTATGCACAAAATATAGGTTATGAAAAAGTAATGATTATAGACTTTGATGTACATCATGGTAATGGCACACAAGATACTTTTTGGAAAGATAATACAGTTTTTTATTTTTCCTCGCATCAAGCTTTTGCATATCCTGGTACAGGTGCAGAGACACATAGAGGTGAGGGGAAAGGGGAAGGGTATACTGCAAACTTTTTAATGATGCCAGAAAGTACAGATATTGAGTTATTGGATATATACGAAAATGATTTAGTTCCTTTTGTAGAAAATTTTAATCCTGATATTATTTTGGTCTCTGCAGGATATGACTTACATGAGAGTGATCCGCTTGCTTCACTTAATATTACAACTGAAGGAATTCGTACGATGGTAAGAGGTATTTTAGGGTCTAAAGATATACCCTATATATTCTTTTTAGAAGGTGGTTATAATGTGGATGCTTTGGGTGAAAATGTGAAAGTAACGCTTGAAGAGATGCTTATCTAAGCATCTCTAGTTATTAAAATGTATAGTTAAGTTGGAATGAGACAGAATTTTCACTATGGTCAGTAGTGATAGAATCCATACCCATTTGAAGTTGGCTAATATCGAATTTTTTTGTAGAATTATCAGCATAGACATAGGCTAAATCAACTGAAAATTGTTCACTGACTTTGTAGGTACCACCTAGTGTATAATGTTTCTCTTGTGTAGCAGGAAAACCTAAGAGGTTAAACATATTGATAGCAGGGTTTTTAGTTTCTACTACAGCACTGTCTGCTTGATTATATCCAAGTCTTACTGCCCAATTGTCTTGAGTATATTGATACCCTATCGCATATACATTTTGATCTTCCCATGATACATTACTATACCCCTCTGCATCCGACCATTTAATTTTTTTATAGTCAAATGCAAACGTATGTTGACCCATAACATATGCAAAACCTAGACCAATTTCTGCTGGTTGTTCCAGTGTATCACTCATCTGTAGTCCAAAGTTTTGTGCAGCATTTTGGATTGTACCATCGTAGTTCATCTCTATCGCTGACTTATAGACTGCACCTAGTGTTAAACCATTAGAAAAGTTATACGTTGTACCTATGTTATATCCATAACCAAAATCTTGTGCGATACCAGAACCTATATTATTTACAGTGCCAGGGTTCGTACGACTTGGCAGTTTAAAGTTCATATCTAAATTTCCATACATGAGTATGGGAGCAATAGCAATACTGAAATTATTTGCTTTGTATGCTAAGGGTACAGCAAATTGCATCATTTGAAGGTTTGTGACCATATCAAAGTTATTGAATTGTCCTTGAGCCAAAGAATTAGTAATTCCATTACCTTGGCTATAATCAGTACCCATTCCACCAGTACCCCACATACCAATACCTACATAAAAATTATCATTGATTTTAGTAGCCAATGAAACTTCTGGAATCATATTGATATCCGCATCACTTGTAAGGCTTTTTTGTTTAGGAAGTGCTATTGGGTTTGCATTAAGTGTTGTTTCAATATTTGGCATAAAGATTGTACCACCAAAAGATATTTCGGTCTTTTCAACTTGCGTGATAAGTGCAGGGTTACTTAATGCTGATTCTGCTCCATGGCTAAGTGCAATACCTGTTCCCCCCATACCTCTAGCTTTTGCTCCAATTCCGATGAGATGATCTCCATTTGTTGCATAAAGTGTGGTTGCTGTTATGAGTGACAGAGTGATTATTTTATTTATTATTTTTATTTTTTTCTTCAAAGTTCTTTTCCTTTTTTAAATGTGACATGAATGGTAACAAAATAATATTTTAATGTCAAGTAAATCTAGTGGATAACTTATTATATAGAATAATCTGCTATAAAAGATGAATTATCTATAGTTAGGCTAGGTACATTAAATATTGATTTTTCCTTTTCTTTTAGTCGATATCTTTTTGAAAGTTTAATCTTAATACCATAAGGGATATAGTCAATTTCACGTTTCATTTTTTGAACTATAATATTAGAATGGGGATTAATACCATAAGATTGATAGAAATCATCTAAGAAATCTTTAATTGCTTGAGGAGATGCAGTTGTAAGTGAATCATGAAGTTTGTATCCTAACAGTGCAGCATCATCCTTATAAATAATATTGGGTCTAATAAAAGATAAAAGAGTTTTTTTAGACATAGGGTAATAAAAGTTTATAGGTATATAAGATGCACCATTTTTTTCCATTATCATAATACGTTGTGTTGGTGGAAGTGTAATATATTTAGGATTAGCATGTTCAGGTAAATCTACAAGACTAAAAACAGCTCTTAAAACTTGTTTGTGTTTAGCAGCTTGCTTTTCCATTTCGATAAGTACTTGTTTTTGAATGTTCGATGCTGATAATCCTTTACATTCATCACGCATACCCATATACGAGATAAGTCCTGTTTGGCTTTTTTGATAATATACCCCAACGAAAAATGATATAGGTTTTACTATCCCATTTTCCATAGATTGTTTAGAAATGCTAATAATTATTTGAGCATTTTGTTTAGGATTTTTGAAACTTAATTTAGCAATTTTTTTCATTTTATGCCAGCTTAAATGATCTTCTGGATCAGGAAAACAGGGTACTAAAATATTCTCATAGACATCTTTTAGAAGTTTATAATTATGTGTTTCATGTATATTTTCTATAGCTAATTTTTGCATATCCACTCCTCATTTTAATACTGTAGATAACATTTAGTTATTATTATTATAACTTTGATTTATTACCAGAAGATTAATTGTTGTTTAACACATATTACTATCGATAGTAAAGTTTAAGAAAAACAGATACTACAAATAACTGAATATGAACTATGATATGATGCTATTAAAAAGGAAATATAATGTCTAAAATACTTTATTGTATAGCGCAATTTACACCAAAAGAGGGAAAGATGGATATACTCTTTGAAATACTAAAAGCCTTAGAACCCGATACACTAAGAGAAGAGGGTTGTCTACGTTATAGAGTCACTAAACAAATAGCCAATTCCTTTGCAGAGGGAACAAGTATGCCTATAGTCTTTAATGAAGCTTGGGCAACAGTGGAGGATTTTGAAAGACATTGTCAAAGAAAAGGTATCGTTGAATTTTTTGAAAAAGAGTGTTTGAGTGAAGAGGGTCTTGTTGAAAGTTATAATGTTACGGCGTATCATGATGAGTAGGAAAGACCTACTCATAATAACTTAAATCTTACTCTTTACAAATGTTTCCATATCTGCAACTACTTCTTCAAGTGTTCTCTCACCAGAGATTACTTTAAGTAAGTTCTTTTCAGTATAAAATGCTTGTATCTCAGCCAATGGATCAGTATAGATTTTCATTCTATCAAAGAATACTTCTATACTATCATCAGAACGTTCTTCACCTGGCTTAGCATCTGCTGCACGACCAAGGATTCTGTCTTTAGCTACTTGCTCAGACACACGTACTTCAATTACTGATGCAAGTTCAATGTTATCTTCTTTTTCTACAAGTGCATCAAATGCTGTCATTTGTTCTGTACTTCTTGGGTAGCCATCTATGAGTACATTGTCTACAGGGGCATTGTTGATAGCAGATACGATAGTATTTACGATAATCTCTAGTGGTACCAGTGCACCTTTAGAGATGTAAGATTCTATTTCTTTACCTAGATCAGACCCTGAGCCTACCTCTTCACGTAACATGTCTCCTGTAGAGTAGTGAACGATATTATCATTTTTCTCAGCGATGATGCTTGCATCTGTAGTTTTTCCTGAGCCTGGCGCTCCGATGATTAAAAATAGTTTTTTCATTTGGTTTTCCTTTTTATATCAATGTGTAGGGTCGATACAATCGACCGTTTGATGTTCGATTTTATCGAACCTACGCTGTTGGTGCTTGTTGTCTGATTCTTAGACTTAGCTCTTTAAGTTGCTCGTCTTCCACTTGGCTTGGTGCATGTGTAAGTAAACACTGTGCTTTTTGTGTTTTAGGGAAGGCTATAACTTCTCGAATAGAGCTTGAATGCGTCATAAGCATGATAAGTCTGTCAAGACCTAATGCAAATCCACCATGTGGTGGTGCACCAAATTTAAAGGCATCAAGTAAGAAACCAAATTTCTCTTG
>Ga0256844_10000274_pt1 | contig 19931 bp, 19 predicted proteins | sample MusselsmetaG_FD_189100 | JGI IMG/M metagenome (GOLD analysis project Ga0256844, IMG submission 189100) | Mussel associated microbial communities from hydrothermal vent at the East Pacific Rise, Pacific Ocean - Mussels | ecosystem: Host-associated > Mollusca > Shell > Unclassified ... | reverse complement strand
ACCAAGGAAGAGAAGTGCTTTAAAATAAGCATGTGTAAAAAGGTGAAAAACACCAGCGCCATAAGCTCCAACTCCACATGCAATAAACATGTAAGCCAGCTGCGAAACTGTGGAATAAGCAACAACTCGTTTAATATCTGTCTGTGTAAGAGCAATGGTAGCTGCAAAGAGACAGGTAATAGAACCAATTATTGTTACCACGTTTAAGGCTGTCATTGACAGAGTAAAAATAGGATTACATCTGGCTATTAAGAATACACCTGCTGTAACCATTGTAGCAGCATGAATAAGAGCACTAACTGGTGTTGGGCCTTCCATGGCATCAGGAAGCCAGACATGTAGTGGGAGCTGAGCGGATTTTCCCATGGCTCCACAAAATAGGAGTAAAGAAATTGCTGTGGGCAAATACCAGGTTGTTCCTAAGAATGTAAATGTTTGATTGGCTATTTGGTTAATATTGCTAAATATTGGTTCGTAATGCAAAGTACCAAAAGAAGCATAAATAAGAAAGAGTCCAAGGATAAATCCAAAGTCACCAAAGCGGTTAACAATAAATGCCTTCTTACCTGCATCTGCTGCTGATTTCTTTTCGTAATAAAAACCAATAAGAAGGTATGAAGAAAGACCTACTGCTTCCCAGCCAAAAAAGAGCTGTAGAAAATTATTTCCGAGGACTAGCATTAACATGGAGAAAGTGAAGAGACTTAGATAAGAAAAGAATCTATAATATCCATCTTCGCCTTTCATGTAACCAGTTGAGTAGATATGTACCAGCGAACTAATAGATGTGACAACAATAAGCATTACAGATGTTAGTTCATCAAGTAGAAAGCCAACGGATACAGACATGGTTCCTGAGGAAATCCATATGTAAAGGTCTTGATTAACATGATGACCATTCTTAACCTGAACGAATGCATATAATGCACAAGAAAAGGATGTTAATACCGCAGCAATAGGTACCCAATGAGAGTTGTCTCCAAGTCTTTTACCAAAGAGAAAGGTAAAGAAAAAAGATGCTAGCGGTAAAAAAGGAATAATAAGTAAGTAAGTTGGCATGATCTATCCCTTTAGCTCGTTGATTTGATCAACATAAACTGTTTTTTTGTTCCTAAAAAGTACGATTATCAGACCCAGTCCAATGGCTGCTTCAGCAGCTGCAACCGTAATAATGAAAAGGGTAAAAACGTTACCTGTCATGCTGTCTAGATAATGACTCATGGCTACCATGTTGATGTTGACAGCGTTTAACATCAACTCAATAGAGAGCATCATTATAATTATATTACGCCTGATCAGGAACCCATAAGTGCCGATGCTAAAAAGAATAGCAGCTAGCACCATGTACCATGATAATGGAATCATTTTTGTACCTCTTCTTCTTTTCTGGCAAGAACAAGTCCGCCAATTACAGCTATAAGTAGAATAAGACCGGCAATTTCAAATGGAAGAAGAAATGTAGAATAGATTTCAAGTCCCATGGCCTTGGTATGTGTTAATTCTGTAATTCTTTGTACCGTGAAATTACCCTTTGTACCTAACTCAAATGAAGGGACGATATATAACAAACAGAGTCCAAATCCAACACTTGCAATAGTGGCGAGTCGACGATTATTTACAAATCGCTCAATTTTGATTTCATCTTTTAAACTGACGAGAAAAAGAACGAACAGGTAAAGTACAAGGATTGCACCGGCATAAACAATGACCTGTATTGCCGCAAGAAATTCTGCATTTAATAAAAGGTACAATCCTGCCATGTGGAAAAATAAAACTAATACCGAAAGTACACTATAGACAGGGTTTTTAAATCTTACTGCTAGTAAGGCGGTGCCTATAATGACGAAAGCGCTGTAGAGAAATGCAAATTGGTTAAGCATGATTTTCCTCCATATGCGTTTTAGCAATATTTTGTTGATCTTGTTTGAGGCTACTTCCAATAAATTGTCCTTTTATAGTCCAGTTAGCAGGAACTTTTTTGCGTTGTGCTGCAGGTATCTCACCTTCCGGGAGACCACGTGGACACCAGTAAGGGTTAACATAGTTTTCATCATGACCGGATTCATCAAGAAATCTATCCCAGTTTTTGAGCAATGCCTCTTTATCAAAGTAAAGAGATTTTCTCTCATAGGTAGAATACTCAAAAACTTCGGTCATGGTAATAGCACCTACCGGACAGACTTCTACGCAATATCCACAAAAGACGCAGCGAAGAGCTTCTATTGCATAGCTTTCTACAACTTCTTTCCCCCTTGCATCCTTGTCACTACGAATGTGGATACAACGTGAAGGACACACAGTAACACAACGCATACAGCCGATACATTTTGAATCCTGAGTCACAGGGTCGCGAACTAGTGCATGTTGCCCTCTAAACCCGGGATACATTGGAGGCTTCTCATCAGGATATTGTCTGGTAATGGGAGGCGAAAAAAGCTTACGTAATGTCAAGGCCATTCCTTGCAGGATTTCAACCTGAAAGATGGTACCGAGCAGATTTCTTTTTGGTTTATATTGAACTTTCATAGTTTAGTTTTCCACTAAATCAGTTAGTTAAAAAAATGCTTTAAAGAGGCCTGTCAAAAAGATATTGAGTAGTGCCAAAGGAATAAGAAGTTTCCATCCTAATTCCATTAGTTGGTCATAACGATATCTCGGTAATGTCGCACGGATCCATATAAAGAGAAATAAGAAACCGTATACTTTAAGGATAAACCAGAAGGGTGGAAAGAACGGTATTTCAAATGGTCCATTCCAGCCGCCTAAGAAACAAACAGTTCCTATGGAAGCCATTACCATCATTCCAATATATTCTGCCATGAAAAACATAGCGTATCGCATACCAGAGTATTCAGTAATATATCCAGACACAAGTTCAGTCTCTGCTTCAGGTAGATCAAAAGGCACCCTATTGGTCTCAGCAAGCATTGCGACAAAAAAAACAAAGAAGCCAATTATCTGCGGGAAGAGATACCAGTTGAACATCGACTCACCTTGTGCATTGACTATCTCTGTGAGGTTTAAAGAGCTTGAGAGCATCATGACACCAATCAGACTCATTCCCATGGGAATCTCATAGCTGATTACTTGCGCCATAGAGCGCATACCACCAAGGAATGTATATTTTGAGTTCGATGCCCAACCGGCAAGAATAATGCCGTAACTGGCAAGAGAACTCATGGCAAAGATGAATAATAGACCAATATTAATATCTGCCAATACCCAGCCCTTAGCAAAAGGAAGAACAGCGAGCGAAGCCAGCATTGTTACTAGACAAATAATTGGAGCTAGAAGGAAAAGTGGTTTATCTGCTTGCTCAGGAATAATATCTTCTTTGAAAAAGCTTTTTATACCATCTGCGATAGGTTGCAATAAACCATGCCAGCCAACCGTCATTGGTCCCATTCTTACCTGCATATGACCGATTATTTTTCGTTCAAAATAAGTGGTATAGGCAACATGTAACAAGACAACAGCCAAGAGAATAACAATCTGAAGTAAAATGATTAAAATCTGCATAATTTCACTATTGTAAAATAATGTTTAGGGTTTTGAATTCTTTGCCTCATCGATCACATTCTCCAAGTACAACATCAAGGGTTCCGATGATTGCAATTAAATCTGCAACCATGACATCCTTACCAAGAGTTTGAAGTGCTCCAATATGGATAAAAGAAGGAGACCGAATATGCATCCTGTAAGGTTTTCCTTTACAGTCACTGATAAAGTAGAAGCCGAGTTCGCCTTTAGGAACTTCTGTTGCTACATAGACATCCCCTTCCATATAGACATTACGGTCCTCAATAAGTTTGATCAGTCCCTGTTTAGCTGAAGTGTCTGGACTAACCTTTTTATGAGGTATGGTTGGAATTATCAAATCAGGTGCATCGGAACCAACTATTGGACCAGGAGGCATTTTTTCAATACATTGTCGAAGAATGAGGTTAGATTGCCTCATCTCTTCCATACGAACACGATATCTGGCGTAAATATCTCCAGTCTCGCCAAGAGGAACTTCGAAATCTATTTGGTCATAGGCAGCGTATGGCATATGCTTTCGCACATCGTAATCAACACCAGATCCCCTAAGTGAAGCTCCGGTCAGGCACAGGTCAAGACCAAGTTCAGCAGAGATAGGTGCAATGCCAACGGTACGTTTTAGCCAGATTCGATTTGTATCAATTAACGTTTCGTATTCAGCAATACAAGCGGGGAACTCATCAACGAATTTATCAAGTTTCATCATGAGTTCGTGGGTTACATCCTGTCTGACACCACCTAAACGTGTATATGTATTGGTTAGTCGGGAACCGCAAAGTTCCGCAAACATTTCCATCAGGGTTTCGCGTTCTCTGAAAGCATAGAGAAAGACTGTCATGGCCCCTATATCTAGGGCATGTGTTGCGAGCCACAGAAGATGACTGGTGAGTCTAGCCATTTCACAGACCATAACGCGTAAAAATTTCGCTCGCTCTGATACATTGATATCAAGTAATGTCTCAACGGCTTGGCAATAACCAACATTATTAGCCATGGCAGCCATATAATCGAGACGATCAGTGAGTACAAGGTTCTGCGCATATGTACGATTTTCGGCAAGCTTTTCAAAACCTCGATGTAAATAACCTACCTTGGGGTCGCAAGATAATATTCTTTCACCGTCAAGCTCGAGATCTACTCTTAAAACTCCATGGGTCGCAGGATGCTGCGGACCCATTCTCAATTTATAATTATCTTCGCTACCTTGTGCAACAGGCACGCTCAATGTTGTAGTTTCAGTCATTTGCCTGGGTTCCTTCATGAGCACTATTGTTTTGGAAATCAAACTGACTCAGTTGCTTGAACTTTTCTTTCAAGGCAGTAAAACCACTCCATTCTATATCCCCTTTAAGCTTATAGGTTTTTCTCAATGGATGACCTTCCCAATCATCAGGCGTTAGAACTCGTCTGAGATTAGGATGGTTATTAAAGGAGATCCCTAAGAGATCAAATGCTTCTCTTTCAAGCCAGTCTGCACCAGACCAAAGTGAGGTTATGGAATCAATGGATGGATTATCAGTATCATTGAGCTGAGCTTTAAGACGTAGGCCTACACGATGCTCAATTGAATATAGCTGGTAAATCACTTCAAAACGTTCGAAATGTTTTCCCTTACGGGTAAGATTATCCACCCCTGTGAGACAATTGAGATGGTTCATCTTATGCTTTTCTTTTAGAAATTGACACATCTCTACAATAGCTTCCTGTGCAACAACTGCAGAAAACTGACCTCTATGTGTCTGTATTTCTAGGATTGAATCTGGAAAATGTTTTTCCAAATCTTCAGCTATGCGAATTGACTCCATCTTCCCTGCTCCTGCATGATTTTTTCTTGTAATTTCATCAATCCTTCCAGTAATGCTTCGGGTCTCGGTGGACATCCAGGTATATAGACATCAACTGGTAAAAACTCATCTGCACCTTGAACAACTGAATAGGTATCAAAAACTCCTCCAGTACAAGCGCATGATCCCATAGCTAGAACATAGCGAGGTTCAGGCATCTGATCATAGACACGTCTGACTACTGGAGCCATCTTTTTTGTTATAGTACCGGCTAGTATCAGACAGTCAGCCTGCCGCGGACTAGCACGAAATATAATACCAAATCGATCCAGATCATTAGTGGCTGCACCAGCAACCATCATTTCAATGGCACAGCAGGCTAGTCCAAAGGTTGCAGGCCATATGGATCCGGCCCTTCCCCAATTGATCACTTTATTTAACGGTGCTACTAGTGCACTGGCACCAGGAATGTATTTAACACCATCTTTAATGTGTACGAGATCGTTGTTCATTTTTCCCATTGAAATGCTCCCTTTTTCCAAGCGTAAAGATAACCGACAAGGAGAAGCACTATAAATATGAACATTTCAAAGAGTGCAAAAAGTCCTAACTTGTCGTAAACCAGTGCCCATGAGTAGAGATATATTGCTTCTACATCGAACACGATGAAGAGGATGGCAACCAAATAAAACTTTACCGAAAACCGCGTACGCGGTGCTTCAGTCGGAGGATTACCTGACTCATAAGCGACCAGTTTCTCAAAATAAGGTCGTTTCATTCGAAAGAAACGACCAATCCAGAGCGTAACAGCTCCAAAGGCAATACCTAGCAAAATAAAGAGTAGTATTGCCAGATATTCTGAAGGGAGATAAGAACCAGACATTTTTTTTCCTTATGCTTTTTGACTTAGGATACGCTCAGCAAAATCCTGACGTTTCTGATCCGAGGCTTGCTCAGGAGATCCAAAGCTTAGACATCCAGTGGTACATTTAGAGACGCAAGCGGGTTCTAGACCTTGGTCAATTCTGTCCATGCAAAGATCACATTTGTCTACTTTTCCTGTCTCAACATCCCATTGAGGTACTCCCCAGGGACATGCATCCATACAGGCTTTACAGCCAACACAACTAGCTTGGTCTACAAATACAATGCCATCTTTGTCCCTACGCTGCATAGCACCCGTTGGGCAGGCATCCACACACCAAGGCTTTTCACAATGGAAACAAGCCATATACACAAAATCAAGTACAGGGAGATCATTTTTCATCTCAGGACCAACCTGCATTATTTTACAAAAGAATGCACCTTCTCCACTATTGTTTTTTGTTTTGCAATGAATCTCGCAGGCTTTACAACCAATGCACTGTTCCACATCCTGGGTTACATAATATTTGCTCATTTTAGTGACTCCTCTTATGCAGCTGGTTTGACGGTTACGAAACTCTCATTCAGGGCTACACCACCACCTGCATGATCAAATTCACTCAATTTTCCTGACATGAAAGCATTATCAGCCAGACCTTTCCCAAAGGCTCTTTTTTGTGCCGGGACATCTGTTCCAAAACCGTGAAGCATAAATACCGCCTCGGGATGGATAAAATCTGTTACCTGGGCTTCAATTGTACCAACTTTATTACCACCGGTGACAGTAACTGTATCGCCATTTGAGATTCCGAGTTTTTTAGCTTCATCAGTATGAATAAGCAGTTTGTTGCTTCCAAGTAATTGAGACAATACGGGATTATTATTAGACTGACCATGGGTCTGATACCCTTTACGGCCATAAAGTAATCTATAACTCCCTTCGGGGGGAGCTTGTGGACTCTCATAAGGCTTCAATGACACCACGCCTTTTTCTTCCCAGCTTTTGTTGATGAATTCAATTTTACCAGATTCAGTTCCAAATTTTATATTGTCATCGGAAATGCCAATTGGATCATCACAGAGTTTAACCATACCAGTGGCTGCGAAATCCTCAATTTTAACATCAGTATCCTGCAATTGGTACTTCCAGATGTCTTCAATTGACTTGTAAGGCATATATTCTCCTTTACCTAGAAGCTCAGCCAGGTCGACATATATCTGCCAACCAGGTTTAGAATCGTATAAAGGATCAACACATTTTCTTCTCATACTAAACCCAGGTTTAGGGCCTTTGTCAGTACGTAAAATGGTGTCTCTCTCAAGAAATGTTGATTCAGGGAGAATTACATCTGCATACCAAGAGGTTTCACTGTAATTGACGTCAACCGAAACCAGCAGGTCAAGTTTATCAAGAATACGTTTTTGACCTTCAGGATCAGGAAGAGCAATAAGAGGATTATGACGATGTACAAAATATGCTTTTACTGGGTATGGCTTTCCTGTATCAATAGCATCATAGGCAAGCTGTAACATACCTGCACCACTGTCATACCAGCTGTAGGTACTATCGCAACTATCACATCTGGCTTCATCAACAGCTGGAATATCTGCACATAGACTTTTTAGCCCTGCAGAACCTGCCTGCTTCGGTGTCTTTGGATAGATAAGCCCACCAGTTTGTTCTGTATTTCCCATAAGAGCATTAAGGATATTTAACATACGACTAGCGTAAAAGGTGTCTTTATATCGTGAGTAAAGCCAACCAATATGAAAAATAACTTTTGGACGATCTGCATCTACTTCATGACAGAATTCTTTAATTTTATCTGCTGAAATACCTGTTTCTTCTGCTGCCCATTCGGGAGTGTAAGGCTTGAGGAATTTCTTTAATTCCGACAAACCAAGGCACCATTTTTTTACAAACGCTTCATCGTAAAGCTTATTGGCTACAATATAATTTGTGATACCAAGAAGTAAGGCATAATCAGTACCTGGTTTATTCTGCCAGTACCTTGTTGCTTTTCCTGCGGTATTAGTCACTTTCGGGTCAACATATGTGACGTGGGCACCATTTTTAATACCCTTCAAAAATCCTTTTACTTCTTTAACTTTAAACGATTCTGTAATATTGCGACCAAACAGAACGATGTGTTTAGCATTCTTAAGATCATAAGCAAAACCTGTTCTTCCCATTCCATATGTCGCCTTACAGGCATGGTTAGCATTTCTGCCACACGTACAATCGTGATTCATATAGTTTGGAGTACCGATTGCTTTCATAAAGGCCTTGCGCGTATCAGCGAAAGGACCTCCACGATCGGAAAGCATAATGGCCTTAGCTCCATGCTCATCTATTATGGTCTTGAGTTTATCAGCAATATAAGAATATGCTTCATCCCAAGAGACATTTTTCCACTTACCACTACCACGTGCGCCATCACGTATCATAGGTTGCTGTGGGCGTTGATCATCATACTGAAAAGGAATTGAGGAAGCTGCTTTTGCACAGACCGCAGTACCCATACCGCTGTCATTGCTGTTGCCTTCAACCCATGTGACCTTTCCGTCCTCCACTTCAACTCTAATTGGACAGCGTACGGCACACATGCCGCAGATGGAGTACACAGATTCTTTCATTGAGCTTACCTCCAGTGTGATTCTAAGATTATTTTGTGCGGTTTAAATACAAGTTCTGTATTGATTTATACGATAATTATCTTTGTAATATGACTGTGTCTTTTGAGAATAGATTCTATCTCTTTTACGCTAATGATACAAAAGAAACAAATCTCAAAGTAAAAAAAATTTTAATACACAGTACATAATTCCATGATTTTAAAGAAAGAACTTTAGCAAATAAATATAACTAACGTTGTTAATATGTAAGGTTACAAACAGATTGTTTGATTCCTTTTGCATGTCGTTTACTGAGAATTGAACATAATTCCTCATTTGTAATAATCGAATCGTCCTGTTTTGCAAGGTAAACTAAGCAATCAACACAAATATGAAATGAGCAGGCACTATCTGCTTTAACCATTTCCCAGCAAGGTTTTTCTTTATCACCAGCCAGTAGGCATTCGTTTTTCAGGTTGCATTGGATTAACTTCCAACATGGTAATTCAGATTGCTTAGACATAGACCCTCTAGAAGTACCATTTTTAGAAGTACTGATCTTACAACAAAGCTAGTGTTAACAGTGTAACAGCATAGTAAAATTATGAATAAATTTTTCTAAAAATTAATGTAAGTCAATTACGTTTTATCGTTTAGATGCGGAATTACTAATTCATTATACGAGGCAAGTAAAATTTATTATAATTATATTTAGGATTAATTGAATTAATGTTAAGGTTGGTGGCAAGGTGAATCTTTCAGATACATTGTTAAGTACCACATAATTACAAAAAGATACCTCTTTTTGATTATATGTGTATCAGAAGTGTTCATCTCCAAAATATGAACAATAAATAATTAATGTTTTTTTTATGGAGCTGTCATGTCAGCAACAATTCGTCAACTTGAAATATTTAATGCTGTAGTTGAATATGGACAGGTAACAAAAGCTGCCCAGAAACTGTTCCTCACACAGTCAGCTGTGAGTCTAGCGCTTAATGAGATGGAGAATCAGTTGGGAGGCGCTCTTTTTGATCGTACAGGCAGAAGTCTGGAACTTAATGATCGTGGACGTTATTTGCTTCCCATGAGTCATGAGATCCTCGATAAGCTTGAAGATCTAAATGATTTAATGAATGAAAAAGATGGGAAGTTTGCAGGATCTTTGAATCTCGTTGCGAGTTCTACCATCGGCAATTATGTCTTACCGTATTTGATTACAGCTTTCAGAAATTTACATCCAGATGTGTATTTTAATATGCTTGTTTACAACACATGTAAAGCTGAGAAAATGATTGTTAGTCGTTCAGTGGATCTTGGTTTTGTTGAAGGGGAAGTTAACAATGAACAAATTATAGCTGAGAAATGGTTTCAGGACGAACTTGTCCTCGTCAGTTTACCTGAAAAATGCTCCAATAATGAACGAGTATGTGATATCACCACAGATCTAAAAAAGTTTAAATGGGTGATGCGTGAGGCTGGATCAGGAACTGCTCAAATATTTAAAAATAAATTAGGCAAATACGTGACGGAACTTGATGTCGTGATGGAACTTGGTGATACAGAGGCTATAAAAAAGGCTGTTGAAGCTGGGGCTGGTATCGGTTGTCTTTCGAAATTGACAGTATGTCGTGCAATTTGCAGTGGAAGGCTGAAACAAATTCCTCTTCTGGGAATCGATACAAAAAGGCAACTTTATGTGATTCAGCACAAAAACAAAGCTAAAACCCGTTTGATCAATGAATTCCTTGATTTTTGTTTCCTACTGAGTCAATGTGATAGTGGACGTTCTTGTCTATCTTCTCCTGAAGAATTTCAGAATCTGGTTATGGAATTCACTGGTGGTTAGCAGGTGTTGCCAGGTGGGTAAGACCGATTTTCCTTTTTCTTGAACCTAAAAGGAAATTACTAGGCACTCCTCTTGTTTAAGGGGAGGAACTGCGAAGAATAGGGGGCTATCAAGTGCTTTGTCTGCTCGTTTTGCTCAGAAAGGGCTTGTTGCAACAATTTCTTGAATTTCGTTTATTGTTAAGTCCATGCCTGAAAAAAGAAACTGTTCCAGTTTGAAACAATTGTCGAAGTTTTCCTTGATAAGGCTGTGACGTTTTGGATCATTATTTCCGTAATTTTCAAGAATATAAGCCAACCGTTCTTTGAGGGATACAATTTCGTCATGCCGAACTCGTTTGTCAGCATAATAGACTAATTCTTTGGCGAAAAAGTCCCCTTTTTCAAAACGTATTACCGAAAAGTCCATGAGCATTACATGCTCCCGTACTACCTCGGCAACTTCAGGGTACCCAAGTTCCAGACAGATATCCCCGCCATATTCTGCGTGATTACAGTGGCTTTTCAAGCAAGGAGTTTTGGCGATATCATGAAGTAAAGCTCCTGCCACTACGAGGTTCTCTGCTGGTAGGGCAGGGGAACTTGAAGATTTTGTAAGCCCCTGAAGCAGAACGTAAGCCACCCGGGCAACCATGATGGAATGGGCCCTGATGTTTTCTAGCATGGCGTACTCATCCATATGTGAGTAGCACTGTTGGATTGACGGGACTGACACTGTTTCTTTCTATTTTCCGCTCAGTTCGTGTACGAATTCAACAGCAGCTTTTGCCTGATCAGGTGGTGTGAATTGGTGAATTCCATGTCCAAGGTTAAAGATATGGCCTTTTGCCTCTTTTGCATCACTCAGAACCTGCCCGATACGTTTTTTGAGTTCATCTTCAGGTAGTAGCAGTGAGAAGGGGTCTAGATTTCCCTGAACAGCCACATTACCGATTCGTTTAATGGCATCGCCAATATTAATGCGCCAGTCCAGACCTAGTACATTTGCACCTGAGGATTCAGACATTTCCAGCAGAGTAGCACCGTTGTTGGCAAAGTAGATGATTGGAAGGTTCGTATCCTGAAGATCCCGTATAATTTCCTGCACGTATGGCAGGGCAAAGGTTTTGAAATCACAGGGTGCGAGAATACCAGCCCACGAATCAAAGATCTGTAAGGCCTGTGCTCCGGCTCTGGCCTGAGCTTTCAAGTAAAGAGTAGTGGTCTCAGTGATCTTTTTCATCATATTGTGGAAAAGTTCCGGGTTGGTGAACATCATTTTCTTTGTTTCCCAGAACACCTTTGATGAGCCACCTTCAATAAGATAGGTTGCGCAGGTAAAAGGTGCTCCTGAGAATCCAATGAGCGGAACTTTCAGTTCTTTACGCAGGAGACCTATTGTGTCCATCACAAATCCGGTATGTTCTTCAGGATCAGGGATTATGAGTTTGTCGAGATCTGTCTGATTTCTAATTGGCTCTGGAAATACCGGACCGCGACCTTCATGAAACTCAAGGGGTGTCCCCATGGCTTCAAGGGGGATCAGGATATCTGAAAAGAGAATAGCAGCATCCACATTTAAGAAGTCTATGGGTTGCAAGGTAACTTCAACGCAGAGTTCCGGGGTTTTGCACAACTCTAGAAAGGTGACGCCACCACGAATTTTTTGGTATTCCGGCAGGTAGCGACCTGCCTGACGCATTATCCACACGGGGGTATAATCAGTTTTTTCGCCTCGGCAGGCTTTTAGGAAAGTATCATTCATATTAATTATTGCAACGGCTCATCAGAACCAGGGATGCTAACGCGCCACGAAGGAAGTGCCCTTGGGGTAACCTGGAGTACTGCTGAACTGTTTTCCTTTCTTAGGTATTTGTAAAATGCTTATACTGGATTATTTAGAGTTCACCAGTGTTAGCTGTTTTCTTTTTTTCTAATGCTTCTTGGAATGTAATTACAAAATGGCTCTTGCGCCAGATAATCACCCGTCATTGCATAGGCACGAGCCCTGCAACCACCGCAAACATTTACATATTCACACGATCCGCAATTGTCCTTATATTTTTTAAAATCACGCATTTCAGCAAAGAGTTTTGAATTCTCCCATATTTCTTTAAATGATTGTTTATACAGATTCCCAGCCGCTTTTGGAAAATAGCTACAGGGAAGTATGTCAAGATCAACATCGATTAAACAGATGAGCTGGCCCGCAAGGCATCCCTTAGAGCCACCGGTGGAAAATTTTAAATTGCGTCGCTTAAAAGAACTTCCTTCTTCTTTCGCTTTCTGGCGCACAATTCGATAATAGTGTGGTGCACATGTGGGGCGGGTGAGGAGTTCGTCGTCGTTCTTCTCAATTTCGTAGTGCCACTCCAGTATTTCATCATAAAGATCAATAGGGATAAGCTCTTCCATGATATCTTCACCACGGCCGGTGGGTACAATCATAAACATATACCAAGCTGTGGCTCCAAGTCCCTTAACCAGTTTGTATATTTCAGGAATCTCTTTGCGGTTACGAAGAGTGAAAGAAGAGTTAACGAGAAAAGGAATACCATGCTCATTGAAGAGTTTGATAGCATTCATGGTGCCGTTAAAAGCACCTTTCTGATTTCGAAAGTCGTCGTGGGTTTCAGCTTTTGCGCCATCCAGACTCAGAGAGACCATCTTAATTCCTGCATCTACGATCTTTTTACAAATGTCTGGCGTTACCAGCGTTCCGTTGGTGGCAAGACACATTCGCAGCCCCTTTGTTTCGCCATATTTAGCGATATCAAAAACATCTTCACGAAGCAGTGGCTCTCCACCTGAAAGGACAATTACAGGGGACGAATATGAGGCAATATCATCAATAACTCTTTTGGCTTCATCAAAAGAAAAATCGGGGTGTCCCTCAATTGCAAGCTCGGATGATGAGCGGCAATGAACACATTTTAAATTACAACGTCTGGTAATTTCCCAGGCAATCCATTTTGGTTCAAATTTCATTGCGTTCCTTCTCCGTTGGATATAAACACTGATTATTTCGAATACTATATTGGCTTTTTATCTAAGATGAAAGGCAAAAAGAGGTATTTTGTCTACTTGACAAGGAAAATAGTGCTACTTATTGTTGATGGCGTTGTCAGGGAAAAGAATAGAAAAGAATGTCAAAAGTAGCGACGGTCAAATGACTTGTTAACTGCTTACATAATATATGGAGGATTTGGTGAGCGAAGAAAAGAGTAGAGAGGAAGTTTTGGAAGATGTTGAATCCATCGGTGAAGACATGCCTGGTGTAGAGGAAGTTGCTGAGGAGGGTATTAAAGAGGCCATAGAAGAAAATAGTCTCGAAAAACAACTTGATGATGCCTTGGCTGATGTGGCAGAGCAGAAAGACCAAATGATGCGGATTGCTGCTGAGTTTGAGAATTATAAAAAACGGATGATTCGTGAAAAAAGTATGGCCATGAAATATTCTGGTGAGCCCATTCTCCGTGATATTTTGGCAACAGTTGACAATCTTGAACGTGCAATAGCTCAAGGACAGGCAGAAGGCGTTGAAGCCGAGCAAGGTTTGGCTTCTCTTCTTGAAGGAGTTCAACTGACTTTGAAAAGTCTTGTGACAACCTTAGAAAAATTTGAAGTAACACCAATTAATAGTGTGGGTGAAGCGTTCGACCCTACTACTCACGAGGCATTGACCATGGAGCCAAGTGATGTGGTTCCGGCCAATCATATTTTGAACGAATTTGAAAAAGGTTATCAGTATAAAGATCGTCTGCTCCGTGCGGCCAAAGTGATTGTATCAGCAGGAGATAAAGAGTAATCAAAAAAACTTCTTGGAATAGCTGGTCAATTGCTTGACAAAAGCTGGATAATGAGCACTGTAGCAAGTGTTGTTGGGAGTAAAAAGCGATTTTAAAAATGAACATAGAAGATATCGTCTGGTAGATACAGACGGTTTCACGTTTTGATATAAGGAGAGAATGTTATGGGAAAGATAATTGGAATTGATCTTGGAACCACAAACTCATGTGTGGCGGTAATGGAAGGTGGTGATCCAACCGTTATTGCTAATGTGGAAGGAAATCGAACCACACCCTCCATCGTAGCATTTGCTGATGGTGACGAACGACTGGTAGGACAGGTGGCAAAACGTCAGGCTGTAACCAATCCGGAGCGAACTCTGTATGCTATTAAACGTCTTATTGGACGTAATTTTAAGGATGCAGAGGTTCAGAAGTCAGTTGAAATCAGTCCCTTTAAAATAATTGAAGGAAAGGGTGGAAGTGCTGCCATTGAAGTTGAAGGTAAGAGCTATACCCCTGCTGAGATTTCAGCTATGATTCTTGGTAAAATGAAACAGACCGCTGAGGAGTACCTTGGTGAAGAAGTAACTGATGCAGTTGTTACTGTTCCTGCTTATTTTAATGATGCCCAACGTCAGGCCACAAAAGATGCCGGAAAGATTGCGGGCCTAAATGTTCAGCGTATTATTAACGAGCCAACTGCAGCGTCACTAGCCTACGGACTTGATAAAAAAGGTGAAGAAAAAATTGCTGTATTTGATCTTGGCGGTGGTACTTTTGATGTCTCCATCCTTGAGATTGGTGATGGTGTTTTTGAAGTAAAATCAACCAATGGCGATACATTTCTTGGTGGTGAAGATTTTGATATGCGTATCGTGAACTGGCTTGCCGATGAGTTTAAGCGTGAGCAGGGAATCGATCTTCGAACTGATAAGATGGCTCTTCAGCGTTTGAAAGAAGAGGGTGAGAAGGCCAAAATGGAACTTTCCACCACAATGGAAACCGAGATTAATCTGCCATTTATTACTGCCGACGCATCCGGTCCTAAACATCTTAATATTAAACTGACCCGTGCCAAATATGAGGCTCTTGTAGAAGATCTTGTGGATCGTACAGTCGGTCCTTGCCAGACTGCATTGAAAGATGCAGGTCTTTCTCCTTCTGATATTGACGAAGTAATACTCGTTGGTGGAATGAGCAGGATGCCTAAAGTTCAGGAAAAAGTAAAGGAGATATTTGGTAAAGAACCCCATAAAGGTGTGAATCCTGATGAAGTTGTAGCCATTGGTGCTGCTATCCAGGGTGGTGTTCTTCAGGGCGATGTAAAAGATGTATTGCTTCTCGATGTTACCCCTCTTTCTCTTGGTATTGAGACCTTGGGCGGAGTAACCACTAAACTGATTGAAAAGAACACAACGGTTCCTACTAAAAAGAGCCAGGTGTTTTCAACCGCAGCTGATAATCAGCCTGCAGTTTCCATCCACGTACTTCAGGGTGAACGTGAAATGGCGCAGGATAACAAAACAATCGGCCGTTTTGAGCTTACCGATATCCCACCTTCTCCACGTGGTGTACCACAGATTGAGGTTTCTTTTGACCTTGATGCAAATGGTATCCTGCATGTTTCTGCTAAGGATCTCGGAACAAACAAGGAACAGTCTATCCGTATTACCGCCTCTTCCGGTTTGTCCGAAGAAGAGATTGAGAAAATGAAACAGGATGCTGAGGAGCATGCTGAGGAAGATAAAAAACGTAAAGGTCTGGTTGATGCTCGTAATAATGCCGATGGCTTGATGCATGCCTCTGAGAAATCCCTCAAGGATCTCGGTGATAAGGTTGATGCTGAGACAAAAGCCAATGTAGAAAAAGAAATTGAAAATGTTAAAAAGGCTATTGAAGGCGACGATACTGATACCATCAATGCTGCCATTGAGGAACTGACCAAGGCTTCTCATAAACTTGCTGAAATTATGTATGCACAAGCTTCTCAGGATGGCCCGGAAGGTGGGGCTGCTGCCGGGGAAACAGGTGGCGCAGAAGCTCAGCAGGATGATGATGTTGTTGATGCTGACTTTGAAGAAGTCAAAGAAGACGACAAGAAGTAATCTGTTTTAGTTGAGCACCTTGTCTACAAAAATAGACAGGAGTTGTAAAGGGGAATCCGATGAATTTCGGATTCCCCTTTTTTTTCGTTTTTACCTGGGGTAGTATGCTTGCCGATTGTTAACCCTAACTTTAATCCGCAAACGCACATATAAAATATTATGAAAATCTTATCGGGTATTCAACCCTCCGGCCAGCTACATATTGGAAACTATTTCGGAATGATGAAAACTATGATTTCGAATATGGAAAAATCTGATCTCTACGTGTTTATTGTTGATTTACACGCACTTACTTCTGTTCATGACAGGGAAAGATTGGCAAGAGGAACACTTGAAGCTGCTGCTGATTTTCTGGCATTAGGCCTTGATCCTGAGAAGTGTACATTTTGGGCACAGTCTGATGTTCCTGAAGTGTGTGAGTTGGCCTGGATCTTGTCCACTCTGACTCCCATGGGGCTCATGGAACGTTGTCATTCCTATAAGGATAAGGTTGCAAAAGGAATTGATGCAAGCCATGGTCTGTTTTCCTATCCCGTACTCATGGCTGCTGATATACTCATGTATCAGGCAGATCAGGTGCCTGTTGGGAAAGATCAGAAGCAGCATCTGGAGGTGGCAAGAGATATTGCCCAGAAGTTTAACAATACCTTTGGTGAAACTTTTGTGGTGCCAGAACCTTTTATCAGTGAAACAACAGCCACCGTTCCTGGTCTTGATGGGCAGAAAATGTCGAAATCATATGGTAATACCATTCCAATATTTCTTGAAGGAAAACCACTAAAGAAAAAAGTAATGTCCATAGCGACCGACGCTACCCCTGTGGAGGATCCCAAAGATCCTGACAAATGTAACCTGTATGCCATGTTTAAGCTCTTTGCCACTCCTGAAAGATTACAGGAGGTGCGAGATTTATATGTAAATGGTGGTGCTGCTTATGGTTACATCAAACTGGAACTTCTCGATTTGATAAGTGATTATTATGCTGATGCACGACAAAAAAAGGCGGAATATTTGGCTGATCCGGAAATGATTCGCACGATCCTGCAAAGTGGTGCGGAAAGGGCAAGGGAAAAAGCTACAATTACTCTTGATCTGGTTCGTGACCGAGTAGGTTTGAAGTATTGAAGTGGAGAAATTTAACTGTTTACCTACTGATTTTGGTTGCGAACCGGGCACAAAAGGCCTCTCCCAGCACAGTTTTTTCTGTTGCTTATAATACTCTGATTCGCAATAGCGATAATCTGAAAGTGAAGTTGGGATTAAATATGGGGCTATTGAACTGGGCAGCAAAATAATACTATTGGCTTTATGTCGGTTTTGATGCTTAATGTACTCTGAGTAAAAAGTAATACTTGTGTGTTCCTCTATTTTTTTTAAGAAGGAGGACGCTTTAATTCCTTTAATATATCTTCTAACTGAGTTAGTGAATTTGTGACATAGTTGCTATAATCAGTCAATTGTTCATTTTCTGTGTCAGAACCTGTGACAGAGTGGCTTACCGCAGTAAGTGTCCCTACAATATTCTCCATGTCGGACAGGCCTTTTGTTATGAATTCCTCAAACAGCTCATATTCTTGCGCTTGTTCAGCGTTACTTTGTGTTGCTATGTGAATATGTGAGAGAAGTGTTCCTTCGTCATTAAACACAGGAATGTGTTTGTGGCTGTATTGAGTTTGCAGTTTACTACTGAAATGATCGGTGGCTTGATACTGGTTATCCTGCATGAGAGAGGATTCAAAACAATGGGCACATTCTTCTTTAGTATCACAAAACAGAGTTGAGCAGGAATGCCCTGTTATTTTTTTCAGGGGAAGTGCGAGTTCTTCCAGACTTTTCTTATTTGCCCATTTCACATTCCCGTCAGAGTCAAGGAGGAAAACCAGTTGACTGACCTCGTTTAGTCCCTCTTTTAAAGCCATCAGAGCAAAGTTATGGGTCTCTTGTTTTTGTTCAAGCAATAGAGCGTTTTGTTTTAGTTTTTGTGCAAGATCCTGAGCACTTTGTGCATTTGTTTTGTGTTCATTTAAAAGCTTTTGCAGCCGGATGTGGACATCCACCCGAGCGTGAAAACTTTGCGGATTAATGGGTTTACTGATATAATCTACTGCACCGAGATTTAGACCTTTCCATTCATCATCTACTTCATTGGTCGCGGAGATGAAAATTATTGGTATGTTCCGAAGTTGTTTGTTACTTTTCAATAATGAGCAAGTTTCATAACCATCCATTCCCGGCATGTCGATGTCCAGAAAAATAATGTCCGGCTTGAGTTGTTCGGCCATTTGCATTCCTTCTTGTCCGGAAAGTGCAACAGCTACTTTGTACTCCTTAGTTATGGCAGAATTCATCAATTCCAGGAAAATGGGATCGTCATCGATGAAAAGGAGCCTGACATTTTTTGTGTCCACACTCTTTGCGGTCCCGGAGTAGGAGATAACCGTTTCCATCGAGATGTGATTTCCGCATATTTGACAATCGATTGTTTGCTCTTCCAGTTGCTCAAGAGTTTCCTGATCGATCATGTTTTTTCCGCCGCATTCTTCGCAAAAAATCACCAACATTCTTTTCTTTTTGCCTCTATTGTTATGTATTACAGCAAATTAATTGATATCTTATCTATTTATTTGTGAAAAATTGTAGTTTATAAAACAACATCAAAAAATAGTATAACATAGCATCATTATAAGTGAAAAATAAAAAAAGGCCTGTCTGGAAAAGAATCCAGGCAGACCTTGTTGAATCCATGAAAGGAAAACTAAAAAAGTATTGGAGTTAAATCCTAGAAATCAATTAATTCCACATCAAAAATCATTGTAGCGTTAGGTGGAATCGGACCTCGGCCAGACGGGCCATAGCCAAGCTTAGCCGGAATAATAAGTGTACGTTTTTCACCTTTCTTCATTGTAAGCAGGGCTTCATCCCAACCTTTTATAACTCTTCCCTGGCCGACTGGAAAGTCGATGGGGGTTCCGCGATCAACTGAAGAATCAAATTTAGTTCCATCGAGTAATTTTCCGGTGTAATGAACTTTGACCATATCTCCAGGTGCAGGAGTGTCACCTTCTCCATCAGCAGTAACTACATATTTGAGTCCTGTTTCGGTGGTTATTGCATCTGGGTATTGACCATTAATCTGCTCCATGGCTTCTTCCATGGCTTCAAGATCTTTTTCCTTAGCCCTTGATTCCTGGTTTTCAAGAAGTTCATCAAAAGCGGCCTGATCACTTTTGAAAGCTTTTGCATCCTTGCCTACACGGACAATTTCAATTGTTTCGATTGTATCACCTTTTTCGATTTTGTTGACAACATCCATGCCGGATACGACATGGCCAAAAACGGTATGTTTACCATCAAGGTGAGGGGTGGCAACATGGGTGATAAAAAACTGACTGCCGTTGGTGCCG
>Ga0256844_10000273_pt1 | contig 20003 bp, 22 predicted proteins | sample MusselsmetaG_FD_189100 | JGI IMG/M metagenome (GOLD analysis project Ga0256844, IMG submission 189100) | Mussel associated microbial communities from hydrothermal vent at the East Pacific Rise, Pacific Ocean - Mussels | ecosystem: Host-associated > Mollusca > Shell > Unclassified ... | reverse complement strand
CGTGGGGAGGATGTCACTGTCTAGCTTGGGTGCTCTATAGTAGTTGAGTGCAGTGCTGACAACAAAAATGATCACCGCAAAGACGAGCACTTCACGCAGGATGCGAGAGAGTGTCCATGGTTTTTTGTTTGGGGGCATGCTTAGTCCAGCACAGCGTAGACAGGGGCAGAGATCCCTTCTCTACCTTTGAGGAAGTCCAACTCCATGATAAAGCAGGCCTCTACACAGGTAGCCCCCACACGCTCGATAAGCTTGGCAGCGGCAACAGCAGTACCACCTGTAGCGATGAGATCATCGATGAGCAGTACTCTGGAGGAGTGGCCGTCAGGCTGGCAGCCATTGAGACCATAGGCATCGATATGGATCTCTACCTCGTCAAAGCCATACTCCAGTGAGTACTTTTCTGATACAGTGGTGTAGGGGAGTTTGCCCTTTTTGCGTACAGGGACAAAGCCTACGCCTAGTCTGTCTGCCAGTATCGCACCAAAGATAAAGCCTCTGGCATCGATCCCTGCCACATAATCCAGATCATAGTCACTATAGCGTGCTTCCAGATGATCCATCAAAAGCGTGAATGCCTTCGGGTCACCCAAGAGGGTCGTAATGTCTTTGAACTGGATACCAGGCTTGGGAAAGTCCGGGATGGTACGTATGCTGTCAAGTATCTGTTGTTTGGTCTCTGCCGTGAGTGTTTTCATGATAACCCTTGGATAGTGTGATAGAGAATCATAGCATAGGTTGGCTTTTTGTTATCGCTTACCGGTCAATAAAAACACCCCATACTCGCCATACGGCTTGATCACGTTACCGACAGTCTGTATCTTGAGCTCTCTAAAGCCTGCGGCTTTGGCAGTAGCTAGAAAGGATTCTCGCTCAAAGCCGTGATGAAAGACCCCGGTATCTGCAGTATGGAAAGAACCATCTTCTGTGTCCAGATCTGCCAGAGCCAAGGTACCACCCTCCGGGAGAAGCGCATAGAATGTCTCAAAAAGTGCAAGGGTATCTTTCACATGGTGGATGGTCATGGAGGAGATGATCCCATCAAAACTGCTCGAAGGGGTCTCTCTGGAGAGATCCATCTTCAGGATCTCCACTTCGCAGGGGAGGGTTGCCTGCTTTTCTGCCAGTATAGCATTCATGGAGGCAGACATATCTACTGCAGTGATCTTGCGTACCTGTGGGGCGATCTGCTCCAGAAGTAGTCCTGTACCGGAGCCAAAGTCCATCAGGTGCATCTCTGGGGTATAGTCTATCTCCTGTAGGATCAGCTCTGCGATACGGCTGACATTGTCTACCCGCTTGACCTCCTGCTCGTAGGCTCTGGCTTTGTGTGCGAAATGGTCTTTTGGCATGACTATGGCCTCTCGCTATAGGCTTTAAAACGTGCAATAGCCGCTTGAAGTTTCTGGCGGATATCTGGATCCTTGAAATGGATAGCCCACTCCTCCATCAAGATGTAGTTCCAATGGTCTTTTTCTGCTCCATAGTGCGTGATCCACCCATCGATATCTCCTGGGTTTCCCTGTGCGATGGATTGAAGAAGCTGTATCATGTCATAGTATCTACGTGATATCTGATCCGGTTTGCCTGCTAAAAAATGGGCAAGAAGTGCAGTGTCAAAAGGTCTGTTCTGGATCAGGTTCAGCTCCATCATGTCGAGATAAGCAGTCATGTCTTCTGGGTGAGTACGAAGATAAGTACGGTAGGTATCGGCAGCTTTTTGATACTGTTTTTGTCTACTATAGATAGAGGCCATACGCTTATAGAGAGTGGTATCAGAGGTCTTCTGGTAGAGTTCTTTTGCTTCTTTCACTGCCCTATCATACTTTTTCAGCAAAGAGAGCGTGCCTATGCGATTGTAGTAGGGATCCAGATACTCAGAGTTGAGCTGAATCGCTTTATCGAAAAGGGTCATGGCTTCCTGATACTTCTCTTGCCTTTTATAGATAGTACCTAGGTTGTTGTAGCCTTCTGGTCTTTCAGGTGCGATCTTTATAGATTTTTTGAAATACTCTATTGCTTGTGTATTTTTATATAGTGCCCTATAGGCATCACCGATGTTGATATAGAACCAGTAGTATTCAGGTGCAATGGCGACACCTAGTGTATAGTAGGAGATCGCCTCTTGATACTTTTTGAGCTGGTAGTAGTCATTACCGATGTAGTAGTACTGCATATAGTTATCTGCATCTTCTCTCAAAAGTTTTTTGCGGAACCTAATAGCCTCTTTGTACTGCTTTCCTACTTCTAATGTATGTATGCGTGACTCTTGTACCTGTGCTCTATCGGCAGCCAATTTGGGGATAGCCACCGCCGCGATAATACCTGCGATCATGATCTGTAAAATCAAAATTCAAATCCTCCGCCATGCCCTTTGCTCATGCTCTCGTAGACGGCCTTGACATAGGCATCTCTGAGGGCGCATTCCAGTAGTTCTGGGCAACTGAGGCAGCTCTTGAGTGTATGCTCTGTCTGGCACTGCTGTAGCTCACTGTGCTTTTGGTCGAGTGCCTGCTCCCACTGGTCTCTGCTTTGGGATATGGACTGTACCTGCGGTGTACTTTCCACTAGGCGACCCCATATGCCTCTTTGAGGCGGGCGATCTCATAGTGAGAGCCGAAGAAACAGGGGGTTCTGGCATGGGGATGGGTAACGGTAAGATCCAGTAATGGACGCCCCTTCTCATCGATCGCCTCTCCACCTGCAGCTTCAAAGATCAGAGCAAAAGGAAGCACCTCGAACAGTACCCTGAGCTTGCCGTTGGGGTTGTCTGTGGTGCTGGGGTAGCTAAAAAGTCCGCCGCCTTTGACTAGAATCTGATGCAGATCAGGTACCATACCACCACTGTAGCGTAGTCTATAGCCATCCGCAAAGAGTCCGTGGATAAAGTCCATATGCTTGTCCTGCCAGTGCTTTTGTGAGCCACCGGAGGCGTTGAGTTTTCCTTTTTCTTTCAAAACGATAGGATGAAACTCCTGATAGGCGCCATGGATGTAGCGGTACCGGATGGGTGTTTCTCCCCGTACGACAGTCACTACTTCAATGCGGGGACCAAAGACTACATAGGAAGCACCGACAAGGTTTTTCCCGCTAGGCTCTCCGTCATAGACTGCAAAGATCGAACCAACTGCGAGGTTGGCATCGACGATGCTGGAGCCGTCGAGTGGATCATAACAGAGGGTATAGCTGCCTTCTCCTGCACAGACCATAACCTCGTCCTTCTCCTCTGAAATCAGGGCACAGATCTCAGGGTTGTTTCTAAAGGCTTTTTCGATGAGTAGGTCACAGGCGATATCCAGTTTGAGCTGTTGGTCTCCAGTGGCATTGGTCTCATCGACATAGCCTGTATCTTCATTGACGATCAGTGCATCGATCTCCAATGCTACCTCTTTGATCGTTTCAAATATTTTTTGCATTTATATCTCCGTACTGTGTTGGTCTATCCACTCTATTATAGCACCCGTATCATTCAGATCAAGCACAGTGATGTGCTCTGGGATGCTATAGTCACTCAGGTTGATACTCTCATCTATGGCAATGGCTTGCACCACAGAAAGATAGCTCTCTTCGATACTATTGCGGAAGATACCGATACGTGGGAGTGGCAGGGTTTTGAGCCCCTCTACGATCAGCAGATCAAAGTGATCGAACATTGCTGCAATCTGGACGACCTCTCTGCTCTGATGCGTAAAGACAGTCGTGCGTGTAGGGGAGAGAACAGCCACATCTGCCCCTGTCCGGAAGAACTTATCACTGTCTTTACCCGCAGTATCGAAGAGCGCTTTGTCAGAGGGGTCATGTTTGATGATCGCAACATGTCTCTGCTGGACAAGGACTTTGGCTATCCGTTCAATGGTGGTAGTCTTTCCGCTACCGGAAGGACCGGTAAATGCAATAGCTTTTCTGGACATGTGTGACTCCTTATCTTCTAAATTTGTCTGTTTTTGCCGGTATATGCAGGGTGCCTAGCAGATCTGTCATGCGTAAGGGTACCCCCAGCTTATTCATGTAGATCACATAATTGACCAAGACATGCTTGCCGTATTTGTTGGCTTGTGCATTGGGCAATCTCTCGATACTGAGGTAGGGCTCATAGCCTTTGTTAGAGTGAAAGAATCCTTTTTTTCTCAGTACCTTTCGTGTAAAGCCAATTCCTGCATTGTAAGCATAGGCAATATAAAGAGGATGCTGTAACCACTTGGTCAGATAGTTCATGTGGGCATTGGCATAGATCAGTGAGGTTTTGGGATTGAACATATCGTCATAATCGACCTTCTCTTTTCTCTGTTTCGCCAGATGGTCTACCAAAAACGGCATGATCTGCATCAGTCCCAGTGCATAAGAGCTGGAGATGGATCCGGGGATAAAGCGGCTCTCTTGTCTGGCGATAGCATACATGATCGCCTGACGGGTCTTGGGTAGTTTGCCGAGGAGTGCTCGGTAAGGCATAGGAAAGTACTGCTCTTTCTCTCTACTCGCCTTGGTTTTGATGAAAGTATAGTATCCGATCGAGCTCTCTGCCTTGTACTGGTTTGCCAGCTGGCTCAGGTTAGTGCCTTTGGTAAAGATCCTTTTTTTGAGCTTTGCCCAGTAGATAGGACTGCTGATCTCATGCTGACTTAAAAGTCTGGCTTTTGGCAGGGCAGGCGTAATGGTCTGAGGGTATTTGAGCTTGAGTATATCTCTGGCGAGGAGGGTGTAGAGATTGATATCATAGCTCTTGACTACCGCTTTGAGATAGCGTTTTTTCTTGCTTGTCATATATGCCCAGAAAAGTCCTCTATCGGCGCTCTCTCGATCCCATGCTTTGGCTGCTGAGTACTCAAAATAACTGCTTGCAAGCTTATTTTCCCCCTTAGAAAGTGCATAAAATGCCAGAGTATTGAGGCTTTTGTAGCTCAGAGCACTTTTTGCAGGAGGCGGGAAGAGGAGTGCTTTTTTGAACTTGGAGAGAGGCTCTTTTTTGAGCTTGGTGACCATGCTGTTGATGGCAGGGTGCGTACAGAGCTGATGCCAGAGTGCTTTACTGAGTACATGGTCAAGCATCTTTCTGCCCCCTCTACCTGCATTGTTGAAGATAAAGAGTTTCTCTCTGTTACTCTCTTTGCTCCATGCAGCTACGGGGTCTTTGCTTTTGAGTAAATGCCTGGCGTGCAGTTGTCTTTTTTTGAGGCGTGCTTTGGCTTGGGCACTGAGAGGCTTCTTGTATCGTTTTTTAACCGGTGCCTTTTTGCCCGTCTTCTTTCTGTAGGCTTTGTTGAGTTTGGGGCTGATCCGTTTGGCTTCATGGATGATCTTGATCGCATCAGCCTTGCTGGTAGTACGCTGTTTGAGCAGTCTCCAGATGTAGTAGTCTTTTTCGATACTTTTAGGCATCTGATGTACTTCGCTGTAGCTTGGTATTCGGGCATATCCCACACAGCCAAGCAGTAGAAGGAGCAGTATCGCTAGCTTTTTCATCGTCTAGAGTGCACCACAGAGTAGTCTGGGTAAGTACTGTAGCAGAAGCACAACGGCTATGGGTGAAAAGTCTATCCCCCCGATAAAGAGAAAGGGAAGATATTTTTTGGCAGGGATCAGTACAGGATCAGTCAGTTTGAAAACAGTTCTGACTGCCTGATGTCCATAATCCACAGGTACCCATGAGATCAAAACACGGATCAAAATAATGATCAGGTAGAGAGAGATAGCCGTATTGAGTAGAAAGCAGAAAAGTCCTATCATGATGTACACCTTGCGATTTCTGTGATATAGGGTTTGATGAGGGGATAGATATCTCCCAGTTCTGGGCCATTCTGTGCTCCTGTCATGAGGAGTCGCAATGGTGTGAAGAGTGCTTCTTCTTTGAGTCCGCACTGATCGACAATATACTGCGTAAAGCTGTCGAAATCATTGAACATCGGTGCCTCCTGGATCAAAGCAGCGATCGTCTGCATCTGCTCTGCCCACTCCCCTGCACAAGCTTTAGGAGAGAAGAGTGTCTTGATCTTGCTCTCCAGTGCGTTGATAGTAGAGGTCTCTACGAGATAAAGTTTGAGGAGCTTACCGATATCTGCATCAGCAAAACCAAAGAGTCTGGAGAGGGCCTTGTCCTCCATCGCCTCCAGATGCTTACGGTTGAGAGAGCGTAGCCTGTCGATATCGAATGTGATGGGTCTTTGGGAGATACCCTCTAGTGTGAACCACTCGATTGCTTCAGGCAAGGTAAAGCGTTCTGTAGGGGTCTTGTTTCCGAGCAGTAGGAGATAGTTGATGATCGCATCAGGCAGGAAGCCTTCTGTGAGCAGCCATTTGATCGTGCAGGTATCTTCCTGTTTGCAGTGTTTCTCTCCTGATGCGCTGAGGAGACTCGGTAGATGGGCATAGGTAGTGTCGGCGGTATAACCTAGCGAGCGTTTGATATGGATCTGGCTAGGGGTATGGCTGAGATACGCTTCGTCTCGTATGACCATAGAGATATCAGCAAGCATATCATCACAGGCACAGGCGAAGTCGTAGGTAGGGATTCCCTCTGCACTGAGAATTACAAAGCTATCGATCTCACTGGGATCTGTCTGGATCTTGCCTCGGATCTTATCGATGAAAGTGATGGCCGTTTCAGGCTTTTTGATGCGTATGACATAGGGAAGATTCTCTGCTTTGATACGTCTTACTATGTTCTCCTGATCATGTAGGCACTTGCCGTGATAGTGATCGGCTTCATGCGCTTCAGGGCTACAGATACAGGTAAAGGCCTTGCCTTGCTCTACAAGGGAGAGGGCAAATTGCTGGTGTCTGCCGAGGTTGTCACTCTGATAGAAGAGTTGATCCTGTTCTATGGCAAACTTTTTCAGCAGATCAAGGATCTCTTGATCTTTGCCTTCGCCATGCGCTACGTTGTCACTCTCTTCTATACGTACGATAAACTGCTCTCCTCTCTGTCTGGAGACAATATAGTTTATCAGTGCCACACGCATAGCATCGATAGATAACTCTCCTACAGGAGAGGGTGCAAACCTAAGCATGTTTAGTCTTCGTCGTCACTGCTGCCACCAGTGACGGTGTTGACCACTGCCCCTCCGGCAGCACCTGCTACATCGAATGTAGTGCTGACGACAGCACCGGCAAGTTTGACAGGTGCTGTGACCACCTGGGTACAACCTGCAAAGAGAAGAATGATGGGGAGTAAGATTAGTTTTTTCATAGCGGTATTGTACTGAAAAATTCTTGATTTTGTCAGGATAATAATTATTCCGCTATAATGCGACGAAATTATAAATCATGAAAGTAAAGAAGTACAACACACTATTTCCTATACAAATTCAGAAAAATCATAAGGTAACACATGTCATTTACAAAACTAGGACTCGCACAGCCATTGCTGAGAGCGATCAAAGAGCAAGGGTATACTACCCCTACACCGATACAGGAACAGGCTATCCCCCTGATCCTCCAAAAAAGAGATATTCTGGCCGCTGCACAAACCGGTACAGGCAAAACTGCGGGGTTCACCCTCCCACTGCTGCATCGCTTGGCACATAGCAAGCCACAGATGCAGAAGAAGCAGATCCGAGCACTGGTACTGACCCCCACAAGAGAGTTGGCTGCACAGGTGCATGAGAGTGTACAGACTTATGGCAAGCATATGCCGTACAAGTCTACAGTGATCTTTGGTGGTGTAGGGATCAACCCTCAGATCGCCACACTTCGCAAAGGGGTGGATGTCGTGATCGCTACACCCGGAAGGCTGCTGGATCTGGCATCACAGAAGGCTATCGATTTCTCCAGACTGGAGTTTTTGGTACTGGATGAAGCAGACCGTATGCTGGATATGGGATTTATCCATGATATCAAAAAGATCATGAAGATGCTACCTGCACAGAGACAGACGCTGCTCTTCTCTGCTACCTTTTCTCCAGAGATCAAGAAGCTGGCAGCAGGCTTGCTGCATCATCCTGCACTGGTAGAGGTCGCCAGAGAGAACAGTACCGCTGAGCAGATATCCCAAGTTGTACACCCCGTAGATCGTTCACGTAAAAGAGCACTGCTCTCCAAACTGATCAGAGAGAACGACTGGAAGCAGGTACTGGTCTTTACCCGTACTAAACATGGTGCCAACCGGCTGACCAAACAGCTTGAAGAAGATGGTATCTCTGCCGCTGCTATCCATGGCAACAAAAGCCAGGGAGCACGAACGAAGGCATTGGCAGGATTTAAAGCCAATGAGGTAAAGGTACTGGTAGCTACGGATATCGCTGCACGTGGATTGGATATCAGTGATCTGCCCCATGTGGTCAATTTCGAGCTTCCTAATGTTGCTGAAGATTATGTGCACCGTATCGGACGGACAGGAAGAGCAGGGAAGCAGGGGGAAGCACTCTCTCTGGTCTGCGTAGATGAACATAGCCTACTCAGAGGGATTGAAAAACTGATCAAACAAAAGATCAAGATAGTGATCACTCCTGGGTTTGAGCCAGACCCTTCTATCAAAGCAGAGCCCATCCAAAATGGCTCAGGGAGAGGAAGAAACCAGAACAGAAGGCAACAGAAAAGAAGATAGATATTAATAAATATGATAGACGAGGTAATACTTTGGTCACTAAAATAGTATAAAATATGAAGTTTTCTGTGTATTTTAGCCAATCCTCTGCAAACTTTGATATTTTTCTGCTACAATAATCGTCTATATTTTTTACCATCAACGGGTAATAGGGGGATTAACAGATGAACAGAAAACTATTTTTAGTAATATTGGTGCCACTTTTTTGGCTGAGTACAGCGTATGCGGGGAAGAGTATTATCGTAAACCTCTCTACGCAGACAGCAACAGCGTATGAGAATGGTGTACCCGTATTTGGTGGACATATCTCCACAGGAACAGCAAAGCGTCCTACGCCTACAGGAAGATTTCATGTACTGGAGAAGGATGTGGATCATGTCTCTACCAGCTGGCCCAAGCCTAAGGGTGGTGCCAAAATGCATTATATGCTGAGATTGACCAATTACGGTATTGCAATGCACTTGGGGTTTGTACCAAGTTATCCCGCATCGCATGGTTGTATCAGACTACAGAATGGATTTGCACAAAAGATGTATCGCTGGGCACGTGTGGGTATACCTGTGCGTGTCATCGGATATGCTCCGGCAAGGGTGTATCGTCCTGCAGTGAGAAGAGCAAGCGTTTCCAAGCCACGCCGGAAAAAGCGTGTAAAGCCTGTGGTATACGAAAGATCCAGGACACTGGATATCCTGAGCACTTCTCCTAAAGCAGCCAAAAGGGCGGCAGCCAAGCAGAAAGCAAAATGGAAAAAAATACCTAAAAAGCGTGCGCCCAGAGTCGATCCACTGAAGGCGATGAGCGCATAGATAGCGTAGTATCGGGAGGGGAAGAAAAGTTATGCAGCATTTAGTAAAGCTTATCGCTTTGTCTTTTATTTTACTGGGCTGCAGTGCCCCGTCCCTGGATTTTTTTAAAAGCAATCGTTCTTTATCAGCACTGTCTCTCCCCTCTATCGATCATGGATATGTAAATCTAAAAACACGTGTGATCAGCTCAAAGCCAGAATACAAAGCCTTCCTCAATGCTATTGATTCCCAAAGCGGCTGGGACCATAAAGTAGCTTTTGGTATGAATATTGCCAAAGCACATGTGAATTTCAAAAAAGAGAACCTCCTGATCTACAGACATACTGTCAGCAAAGCCTCCAGCGCGGTAGTCTCCAAAATCATCTCTACAGAGGACAAGAATGTGACAGTAGCCTTGGAAGAGAGCGGTTCTAAAACGACTGCCACGCTTTATCAGGCGTTCTTCTATACTGTTGCCAAATCGGTAAAGAAAGTAACATTTAAGAGTAAACAGAGGGTCGTGACTGTGAAGAATAGTAAAAATAGAACGGTGATTCCCAAAGAGTGTGTTGCGTGGTTTGACGGATGTAATCATTGTATCCGTTCGACTACTGGCCGAGCACTCTGCACGAAACGCTACTGCAAACACAAAGGCGCCTTCCGCTGTGTAAAGTGGAAGTAATCTCCTTGATCTCCTAAATTTTGCTATAATAGGGCCATGAAAGTAGCCTATATAACCGATGATATCTATCTCAAACATGATACTGGTATCGCACACCCTGAATCTATCCAAAGACTTGTGGCGATCAACAGAGCAGTTGCCCCTCTCAAAGATACGTTGATATGCAAAGCACCGATAGCCGTCTCTAGAGAGATTTTGCAGACAGTGCATACCCCTGAACATATCGAATTGATCATGGAAGCGTCCTCTCTGGAGCGTGCGATCGATTCGGATACACGGTGTAGCCGCGACTCCTATAGCGCAGCGATCAAAGCAGTGGGTGCAGGTATCGTAGCCTTGGATGGCTTCAAAGCTGGAGAGTTTAGACGTGCTTTCTGTGCGGTCAGACCACCGGGGCATCATGCTACTCCCACACAGGCTATGGGTTTTTGTCTCTTCAACACTATCGCAATTACAGCAAGGTATGCACAGAAGATCGGCTATAAGAAGGTAATGATCATTGATTTTGATGTGCATCACGGCAATGGTACCCAAGATACTTTTTATGCGGATGACAGTGTTTTCTATTTCTCCTCACATCAGGCGTTTGCCTACCCTGGTACAGGGGCAGAGAGTGAGCAGGGGATAGGTAGAGGGAAAGGGTATACTGCCAACATGCCTGTCATGCCAGACAGTGGTGACGATGAACTTCTGGATATCTATGAGAATGATCTTCCTCCATATATCGAAAGGTTTGATCCGGATATTATTTTGGTCTCCGCAGGCTATGATCTGCATGAAAGTGATCCTCTGGCACAACTCAATGTCAGTACCGAAGGGATTAGGAAGATCGTCAGAGCGATACTGGACAGCAAGGATGTACCGTTTCTCTTTTTTCTTGAAGGTGGGTATGATGTGGAGGCACTGGGGAGAAATGTCAAGGCTACATTGGAAGAGATGCATAGGTAGTACTTTTTTGTTGACCATCTGTTAGCCAAAAGAGGCTATAATCCTTCCTAACTAATGTGGAGACTGGTATGAAGCGGATAGCCTTATTTCTTTTGATGATGTCACTTTTTCTCTGTGCAGAAAAGCTTGAGATCACTGCCGATAAGTTCATTGCCAAAGATGCAGATAAAAAAGTCAGCTTTATTGGACATGCAAAGATCGTACAAGGTGCTACCACAGTGAAAGCACCCAAGATCATCCTCTACTTTAACGAGGATAACAGTACCAAGATGTATAAAGCGTTGGATGGGGTACAGTTTCACATCCAAAAGAGAAGAGCCAACTACCAAGGTAGCTGCAATACGATGGAGTATCTCCCCAAAAAGAAAAAATATATCTTGAGTGGAGATGTCAAGGTCAAAGACAGAAGCAACCGCAGAGATATCACTGCCAATCGTATAGAGATCCATAGTAAAACAGGGGCTTTCTCTATAGAAGGAAGTAAAAAGAGAGCAGCCAAACTGATCTTTGAAATGAAATAGGAAAGCGTATCATGCCCAACCCAAGAGTCGTAAATTCAACCTTTATCAAGTCTGCACAGAGTATCGCAGACTCTCTGGACGATAGCGTTAGCGAAGTAGTCTATCTTGGACGCTCCAATGTAGGCAAAAGCTCTACGATCAACACCCTTGCCAAACGAAAAAATCTGGCAAAGAGCTCTTCTACACCGGGAAAAACACAGCTCATCAATTTTTTTGATATTGAGTATAGACTTGGCGAGGAGCCTTATCATTTACGCTATGTGGATCTCCCTGGATTTGGTTATGCCAAGGTATCAAAATCACTCAAGCAGATCTGGCAAAAAAATCTGGTGGAGTTCATCGAAAAGAGAGTATCGATCAGACTCTTTATCCATCTGAGAGATGCCAGACATCCTACGGCAAAGATCGATAATGAGGTTGAGGAGTATATCAAAAGCTTCATTCGACCGGACCAGCGGTACCTGGCACTTTTTACCAAGATCGATAAGCTTAATACCAAAGAGAAAACAGCATTGAGGAAAAAGTTCCCAGATTCTATTTTCATCTCCAACTCTAAAAAGATCGGAGAGGCACGGGTGCATGAGGAGATATTTAAAACCGTATTTGGGGTAGCGTGTCATGACCTTGACTAAAGCCGACCTGAGAGATATCCCACAGATGCTGGCACTGGTGGCGGATGAAGTCAAAAGTGGTGTGATACTGGACCGAAGTGCAGATGAGATCGCTACCAATATACGCTCCTATGTCTTAGCAAAGGAGGGAGAGAATCTGGTAGGGTATACCGCGCTGCATATCCATTCTCCCCGTCTGGCAGAGGTGAGAAGCCTGATCGTAGATGAAGCATTTCGTGGTCGATCCGTAGGGAAGAAAATGGTGCAGTTTGCACTCGATGAGGCTAAAGAACTGGGCTTGGAAGAGGTGCTAGTCTTGACCTATCTGCCACAGTTTTTTATCAAGATGGGCTTTGAAGAGATCGCCAAAGAGAGTATCCCTGAGCATAAGATCTGGGCGGATTGCATCAAGTGTATCCATTTTCCTGTCTGCAATGAAGTCTCTCTGATGTATCGTATCGACCCCAAAGGATAAGTCCTGTGACGAAAAAGGTTCTCTGGATACTCTTCTGGGCTGCAGTAGGAGGATTTGTCATTCTCTACCCTACACTGATATCGATGTATGTCTATCTGCCGCTCTTTATTGGGTTTGCCGGATATCTTATTATCTGGGGAATTGATGGGCATGGGGTGAGATATATCTGGTTCCCTTTGATCTATCTGGTCAATCTGGAAGCCAACCTCTCTCTGCCAATGTTCTTGTCACTCCTTTCCGTATTGCTTTTCTATCTTACCCTTTATGAAAAAATACGCTATTTCAAACGTTGTTCTATCTGTGTGGGGCTACTCTCGGTGATAGCGATCGATCTCTACTATTTCGCTGTCTTGCTGGGATATGATTTTATCTTTGATACGAGCAGTATTTTTGTGAATTCGCTCTTGTTGTATTCTCTTGTCTTTGATCTGATTTTTGTGGTGTTGCTATGAGATATAAAATCATTATCTTTCTTTTTCTGGGTGTGTGGGCACTGATGGTCGGAAGGCTCTATCAGGTCAGTGTCAAGTCAGGATTTTACTATGAGAAACTGGCCAAAGAGAATATTGAGCGCAAAGAGTACATCAAGCCTGTGCGAGGAGAGATCGTAGATACAGATGGCAATTTTCTTGCGATCAACAAGATTGGGTTTTCGCTCTCTATCGCACCCCATCTCAGTAGAAAGAATGGTCAGTTAAAAGAGGTGGTTGAACTGGTACAGTCTACCTTCCCTGATATCAATGGCTCTGTCATGGAGGAGGTCTATCGTAAACAGAGTTCCGCCTATAACCACAAGTTTATCAAAGTGATCGAGTTTGTCTCCTACAATGATATGATGAAGGCGTATCCAGGGTTGAGTGTGAACCCTTCTATTCGGATCGATGCAGAGACGAAGCGTCACTATCCTTATGGACAGTATGCGGCACATATCGTTGGTTATATAGGGCGCTCCAACAAAAAAGAGAATGATAAAGACCCCGTCACCAAATCGGTAGGAAGAGCAGGCAAGAGTGGACTTGAACGCTACTATAACAGACTGCTAGAGGGGGAGCTTGGGTATGTGGTAACCAAAGTCAATGCCCGTAACAAGGCGCTGGAAGTACTGGACCAGAAAGAGCCTGTCAGTAACCGAAACCTGGTACTGAATCTGGATATGAAGCTACAGAAATATATCCACCTGCTTCTCAAGAAGAAAGCAGCGATCGTGGTAGTCATGAAGAGTACAGGGGAGGTACTTTCAGCGGTGAGTAATCCCAGTTATGATCCCAACCTTTTTGTTGATGGTATCAGTGTGAAGAACTGGAAAGCCCTCCAGCAGAATCTAGGACATCCCTTTACCAACAAGTTTGTCCATGCAGTCTATCCTCCGGGTTCAGTGATCAAAATGGGAGTCGCACTGGCTACCTCCAAGTATGGCAAAGGGGTGCTGGACAGAGAAGAGCACTGTGTTGGGTTCATCAATGTGGGGAAAAGTAAGCACAAGTTCCGCTGTTGGTCCAAATGGGGCCATGGTGATGTGGGACTCCGCCGTTCGATCCGTGAGAGTTGTGATGTTTACTACTACAACAAGAGTTTGGAGATAGGTATCGACAATATGGCAAAGACCCTGAAGCGTATCGGACTGGGTATCAAGACCGGGATCGATCTGCCTTCTGAGTACAACGGTATCATCCCGGATAAAGCATGGAAGAAAAAGCGTTATGGCTTACCCTGGTATATGGGAGAGACGGTGATCGCTGCGATAGGCCAAGGTTATGATAACGTCACACCTATGCAGGTAGCAAGGTATACCGCCTTTATCGCCACAGGGAAGCTGGTTACACCGATGCTTGCCAAAAAGATCAATGGGAATCTAGCTAAAATGCAGGTAGAGAGAGTCAGGTTCAATGCGGCACATATGAGAGATATCCGCTTAGGTATGTATGATGTCTGTAATATCAAGAGTGGTACTGCTTACAAGACTATGCACGATCTGCCTATCAAGGTCGCAGGAAAAACAGGAACAGCACAAGTGGTATCGATCCCACAGGATGTCAAAAAAAGGGTCAAAGAGGAGGATCTGGCATACTTCAAACGCTCCCACGCCTGGATCACCACCTATGCACCATTTGAGAGGCCTGAGTATATCGTGACGGTGCTGCTAGAACATGGTGGGCATGGTGGTAGCAGTGCGGGTCCGATCGCGGCAGATGTCTATAAATGGCTCTACTATCATGGGTATTTCAAAAAGCATCCGCTGGAAAAAGTACAAGCTGAGCTCAAAGCTGCCCAAGAAGAGAATAACACTACCCATCCGTAATCACACGAATTCAAAGCGTTTTGCTTCTCTGTTCTTGATCACCTGATCAAAGGTGCCGATCACTCCATTCATAGAGATATAGGTGCCATCTGTGATGGGAGAGTGTAGATAGCCATAAGCCATGGCTACATTGGCGGTGGCTTCTACTTTGTCTACTCTGTAGGGAATCATGGCACCAGTAAAGACCACACGCTTGGAGAGTTTGGCAGCATCGATCACTTGGGCACTGAGATCCATGGTATCTGTGCCGTGGATCACAATGATATCCTCATAGATGCTTTGGCGTATCGTCTCCAGAAGCAGTGCTCTGTCTGTATCATCCATATCCAGTGAGTCTTTACCTATGATGCTGCTGATCTCCAAGTTTGTTCGCCATTTTTCTGCCAGCTCTTTCAGTGTGCTTGCCTCTGTATCGATAGCGATTTCTCCGCTCTTCTCACTGTAGTGCTTGTTGAAGGTACCGCCGGTTGAGAGTATGAGTATTTTTTTCATCCTGTTTCCTTACGTATTTTTGTATCCTAAAGCATTTATGGTAGAATACGGGATTATTTTAAAAGGATTATAGCATGATTATGAAAGGTAAAAAAGGTATCGTACTGGGTATTGCCAATAAAAGATCGATCGCCTATGGTATCGCCAATGCCTGTAGAGAGCAGGGTGCCGAGATGGCGATCACATTTCTCAATGACAGGTTTGAGACCAAGCTAGCTCCCATTGCAGAGGATCTGGGCTGTGCAGACAGGCTTTATCGATGTGATGTAAGCAAGCCGGAGGAGATCACAGCATTGCGAACCTCTATCGCCAAGGATATGGGTGAGATAGACTTTATCGTACACTCGATCGCCTTTGCTCCCAAGGAGGGGCTGAGCGGACGCTTTATAGATATCCCCAAGGATGCTTTTGAGATAGCAATGAATATCTCAGTCTATTCACTCATTGAAGTCGTCCGAGAGCTCAAGCCGGTGCTGAGTGATAATGCCTCTGTACTGACACTCTCTTACTATGGGGGTGCCAAATATATCCCTAACTATAACCTTATGGGGATCGCCAAAGCGACACTGGAGATGACAGTCAGATACTTGGCAGAAGACCTTGGTAAAGACGGTATCCGTGTCAATGCGATCTCTGCAGGCCCTATCAAGACACTGGCAGCTGCAGGCATCGGTGAGTTTAGCTTTATCCTTAAGTGGAACGAAGCCAATGCACCACTCAAGAAGAATGTCTCCATTCATGATGTAGGCAACTCAGGTATGTATCTGCTCTCCGACCTCAGTCGGGCAGTGACGGGTGAGATTCATTATGTGGATGGCGGATACAATATAATGGGCATGCCGGCAGTGGAGTTTGATGAGAACAACAAACCAAGCTTGGTATGGAAGGGATAATTCTTCGATCCAAGCCACCATGGTAGGGTGCGTAACACGCACCACATAAACAGGAACCCCATTGAAAACAAGTGATTCACAAGCCTATCTGGATAAAAAAGCATTCTTTGACAAGATTCTAACGATCTATGGCAGAAATGCTGTTCTGGAGGTGTTACAGGATGAGACGATCGAGATCCACAAACTTCACCTCTGCGATTCCAATAAGGCTGCTCCAGTACTCACTCAGATGCTTTCACTAGCCAAGGAGCGTGAGATAGAGGTGGCGTATCATGATAAGCAGACGCTCTCTCGTATCTCCAAAAATGCCAAGCAGGATCAGGGCGTGGCACTGGATATCATCCTACCGCACTCTGCTGATATCGAGACGTTTATCACTGACAATGATATCTACAGGGTCATGGCACTTGATGGCATTACCAATCCCCAAAATCTCGGCATGATCATCCGATCCTGTGCAGCGGGAGAGATTGATGCGATCCTCATCCCTGGCAAAGGCAATGCCCAGATATCCCCATTGGTCATCAAAGCCTCTGCAGGTACATTGTTCAAGCTTCCTATACTCAAAACCCCAAATCTGAAGAAGGCTCTGGAAAGCATGAAAGAGCAGGGTGTCACCCTCTATACTCTCGCCTCTGACGCCCCACAGAGCTACAGAGAGACAGACTATCCTGCACGCACTGTCTTTATCCTGGGAAATGAGAGTAGCGGTGTCAGCCCTGAGATCAGAGCCCTCTGTGAGAGCAGTATCTCCATCCCGATGCAGCGAGGGGTAGAGTCACTCAATGTTGCAGTGACTGCTTCGTTGTTAGCATTTATGTAGAGAGCGTTCGCTTCACCGCCTCTTTCCATCCTTGGTAGAGTCGCTCTCTTCGCTCTGCTTTCATCTGTGGTACAAACCTCTGCTCCAGTGCCCACTCTTTTGCAAAGTGCGTTTGGTCTGGATAAAATCCATGCCGCATCCCTGCCAGCCATGCGACCCCCAATGCCGTAGTCTCCAGTATCTGTGGGCGATCTACATAGCTATCTACTATATCGGAGAGGAACTGTATGGTCCATGAGGAGGCAGCCATGCCTCCGTCAACCCTGAGTATGGTCTTCTCTGTAGGCAGCATATTTTTTTGAGAGGCCATATCTGCGACCATCGCTTCCAGTAGGTCACGTGTTTGATAGCCCACACTCTCAAGCGCTGCTTTTGCAAATTCCTCTCGACCAGTATTCCTGGTCAACCCGTAGATCGCCCCTCTACAATGTGCATCCCAGTAGGGTGCACCCAATCCTGTAAATGCGGGTACCATATAGAGCTGTTCTGTCGGGTCTGCTTTTTTTGCCAGCTCTTCAGCCTCTTTGGCTTCTTTTATGATCTGGAGCCCATCTCTCAACCACTGCACCACAGCACCAGCGATAAAGATAGAACCTTCCAGCGCATAGGTTGTTTCCCCTTCAAGTCTATAGGCGATCGTACTCAGTAGTCTGTTTTGGGATAGTACCATGGATGCTCCCGTATTGAGCAGGACAAAACAGCCTGTGCCATAGGTGGACTTGATCATACCGGGTGTGAAGCAAGCTTGTCCGATAGCAGCAGCCTGCTGGTCACCGGCAACACCACTGATGGGAATCTCTGCACCCAAAAGGTCAGCGGTAGTGCTACCAAAATCATCTGCACAATTTTTTACCTCAGGTAACATCTGCATAGGGATATCCAGTAAAGTACATATCTCACTATCCCATTCACCCGTACGAATATTATAGAGCAGTGTCCTGGAAGCATTGGTTGCATCGGTAGTATGTGATTCCCCGCCTGTCAGTTTCCAGATAAGAAAGCAGTCTACGGTACCAAATAACAGTGCTCCTTTTTCCGCTCTTTCTCTAGCCTGTGGTACATTGTCCAGTATCCATTTTAGTTTTGTACCAGAGAAATAAGGATCCAAGAGTAAACCGGTCTTTTCTCTGATCTGCTGCTCTTCACCTGCTGCCTTAAGATGTGTACAAAGCGCTGCCGTCCGTCTATCCTGCCATACTATAGCAGGATAGACGGCTTCACCCGTGTGTCTGTCCCAGACGATTGTTGTCTCTCTTTGGTTTGTGATACCGATAGAGATGATATCTGCAGCAGTAGCACCAGCCTCTGCTATGACAGAAACACAGGTGTGCAGTACCGTACTATAAAGATCATCTGGATCATGCTCCACCCAACCTGACTCTGGAAAATGTTGGGGAAACTCTTTTTGTGAAAGGGCGACTATCTCCATCTTTTGATTAAAGAGAATAGCCCGACTTGAGGTGGTGCCTTGGTCGATCGATAAGATATATTTCATCTGTTTGTCCTATACTTTTTCTATGTGATACGCAGCCTAGAGCGTATGATATGCCTCTTTTTTATAGTATAACACAAATTATGTGGAAAGCTCAAATTCTTTTGTTCATGCCCTTTTATTGACATACCCTCCATAGTTTGGTTATACTGCTGGGATGCAATAACGTGAGTTTTATCTCTTGCGTTATGACTACGCTTGAGTTCACAGCCTGCAGGAAGCGGGTTGTGTACTTTTTGAATACGACTCAACATGGGAGGGTTGTAATCAACCTACAACCCACTTCCATTACACTTTCGTATCTTATTTTACAGAGGAGACTTACGTATGGATTTCAAAAAAATAGTTGCGTTAGCCAGTATGGCTACAGTGGTTTCATTAAATGCGTCAACAGAGATAAGCTGGTGGCATGCAATGGGTGGTAGACTTGGTGAAGTGGTCAATGAGATTGCAACGCAGTTCAATGCATCTCAAAGTGAGTACAAGATCACCCCTGTGTATAAAGGTGGTTATGAGGATACCATGACAGCCGGTATCGCTGCCTATAGAGCCAAAAAATCACCCGATATCATACAGATCTTTGATGCGGGTGCTGCTACGATCATCAATGTCAAAGGGGTGGTCTATCCTGTGGCAGATCTTTTTGACAAATATGGTGTGAAGTTTAATGCCAAAGATTATATCAGTGGTGTGAGGAATTTCTATGCCAACAGTGAGGGCAGGATGATTGGATGTCCTTTCAACTCCTCTACACCGGTGATGTATTACAACAAAGATATATTTAAAAAAGCAGGACTAACGACACCACCAGAGACATGGGAAGCGTTCGAAGAGGCTGCCAAGAAGCTCAAAGCAGCGGGCTATATCGCTCTTGCCCAGAGCCATAGTCCCTGGATCTTCGCAGAAAATTTTCAGTCTAGACATAATATTAAACTCGCAGACAAGAACAATGGCTTTGACGGATTGGCTACAGATATCAACTATGAGAACCCGGCATTGATCTATCATTGGGATACCTTAAAAAAGTGGTCAGATGCAGGCTACTATAAGTATTTTGGTCGTGGATGGGGTGACAACCAACAAGCCTTTTATGACCAAAAGGTAGCGATGTGGCTAGGATCAAGCGGTTCATTTGGTGGTCTCAAAAAGGGTGCGAAGTTTGCCTTCGGTACAACCTATCTTCCTTACTGGAAAAAGTTTATTGACAAGGGTGCACAAACCTTTATCGGTGGTGCTGCACTCTTTGTCTTTTCAGGTAAGAGTGAGGAGAAGTATAAGGGTATTACGAAGTTTTTCAGTTTCCTTACCAGCCCCAAGATACAGTATTATTGGCACCAGGAGACAGGATATGTACCTATCACCAATGCAGCCTATGCCTTGGCAAAAAAAGAGGGTTATTATGATAAAACACCTGATGCAGAGATCGGTATCAAACAGCTAAGT
>Ga0256844_10000271_pt1 | contig 20069 bp, 20 predicted proteins | sample MusselsmetaG_FD_189100 | JGI IMG/M metagenome (GOLD analysis project Ga0256844, IMG submission 189100) | Mussel associated microbial communities from hydrothermal vent at the East Pacific Rise, Pacific Ocean - Mussels | ecosystem: Host-associated > Mollusca > Shell > Unclassified ... | reverse complement strand
GCCAATCCTTGTGTAAGAAGCTCAAACATTGTAACCATCTCACCAGAGATAAGTTTCATCATCTCAGGCTGACCTTGATCTGCCAAAAGGTGGTGAGACCAAACCATCCATGAAACAAAAAGCTCCAAAAGAAGTGCCGCTCTTGCTACATTTTCCATAAACAGTTTTTGACCAGTGATGAGTGTTGCCAAAAGATACCAAGAACCTGCAACATAGATAAGTACCAATCCATCAGCAACAAGATCTAATCCCCACCAAAAGAAGTTTTTATATAAAAGTGCATCAACAGCATGAACATCCCAACTAGCACCACTAGCATCTGCCAATAAGTAAACAAGTACAAGGATACCAGCTCCGAGGATTACTATAGCATCCAAAAATGTATCTACTGTTCCACGAAAAATAGCAACAACAGGAAGTGAAAGTGCTGGTTCTTTTGAATATGGAGGTTTTCCAGTTAGTTTGTTTTTAAGATTTAACAATCCGTCAATACCAAAACCTGATATGAGAAGCTCTTTACTTGTTTTGTTCGCATGAACACCAACCTTTGCAAAGATAGTCGCATAGATGTTGTAGATAAATCCAAGTGTTCCTATCATGATAAGTGCAACACCTATGATAAAGACAATTCCACCGACTACATTAAACTGTGCCGTATCCGCAGGAAGAGGCCAATAAAGTGTGTATAGTGGTGCATAACTCCAAACAAATGCAGCAATCCAAGCCAATGCAGAACCAACTGTAATCATCATCCATACAAAGTTTGCCAACCCTACACTATAAAGTGGTTTCTTGGTCAAAAATGGGATTAAAAACATAAAAGCTGCAAAAACAAGCTGATAGGTAGAACCAAATATACCAATGATTGGGTGCACGGTCATAATAGAGAAAAAATGCTCAGGCATTCCTTCAATAGGCGGTATAGATGGGTTCACCAAAGCCACTCTCATCAACGTACCTTCTAGCGCTGCCAAACCATAAAACAAAAATGACATCACGACTGCACGAAGGGTCACTTTTTGTAGTGCTGTTAATTTTGATGCATCAAAATTTGTTCCTTTCATTAAACTCATTTTACACTCCTTTCTTGTCACAGCCTGTGACAATGACTACTTTTTTAACAAACATATCATTACCAGCAGGTCCTGCATACTCTGTACTTCTTACATCAAACTCACCACACTCATTAAACGTCCAAAGCAGATCATTTCTGCTTCCTGGATTTACTTGCATCTGTGCAACCATAGTTCCATCTTGACGAAACAGACCAAACCCATAAACCAAATCTGAACTATGGGCATCAAAAAGTACCTTTTCTCCCTTTATAATATTCATCTTTGATTGCATGTCAAATTTATGATTTGCTATCTGGATTTGAAAAGTCTTATCTGGTGTGATATTATGTCTCATAATGTCTTCCGATACCCACGGTATGGTATTGTAAGTAAATATATGGTGTCCCACACCCATTGCTACCAAAAATCCTATATAGAAATAGAATGGAATCCTTACTATCGACTTGGCCTTCTCTTTTCTGGTTAAATTATACGCAAACCATGCAATAACTGAAATAATCAGCATTGCATAAACCGTATAAGCAACATTGTGAAACTTCAACAGTTCTACCGAAGTTGCAAAAGTCATCTCTTCTCCTTTTTTATATATTAAAATTATAGGTATTATAGTCTTGAGTTATCTATAAAAATTGATCTATATCAAGGAATTACTCTTGAAATTGATTACTTATTAATCAATATAGTGACTTAAATAGCTACATTAATAAGATGATGCTTAATAAATATACATTACATTTTTAACTAGGATTGATATAAATCAAGAGTAATTTACTCCTAATTAACTAAAATAATTTATAATCATTATTTTAAACAAGGCCCTACTCATGAAAAGAACTTTTTTATTCTTTAGTCTCTACTTTTTACTCTCATCATATGCCTATTCGGAACTAGAAAATACAACGTGCAAAAAGTGTCATCCCATCATATTTGCAGAATATAAAAATTCTATGCATAGCAAGGCTTCTGTCTTCAAGGATCCAATACACAAAGCTGTATGGGATAAGCATCCATCAAAAACTAAAAACTTATACAAGTGTGCCAAGTGCCATACTCCTTCTGACAGTAATGTAGCATCAGGACAAAATAAACTTGAGGACAATGCCATTCAGCAAACTGAACCTATCTCTTGTCAAGCTTGTCACAAAATTGAAAGTGTTGAGCAACACAGTAAAGCAAATAAAAATATTATTTCGAAAAAAGAGAAGTATTTCTTCTCTGCCAACAAGCAAAAAAAAGGAACAAAAGTAATCTTTAAAGAGGAGAAGCATTTTTTTGGGCTTTACAAAACAACTACTGGATCACCTTATCACGACATAGATTACGGCAATGAACTATTTTATAATGGAGATTTGTGCATGGGCTGCCACTCCCATAAACAAAATAACAAAGGATTTGCAGTATGTGATATGGAGATAAAACAAGGAGATTCAAAAGAGAATTGTATTTCCTGTCATATGCCTCAAACAAAAGGCTCACTTGCCAATCAAAAAGAGAGTGCGACCCATGCATTTCATGGACACAGTATTCATGGCTCGACACCAAAAAGACTTTCAAAATATATCAAGCTTTCACTGGAAAATAATACTTCTGGATTTACCATTGCAATCAAGAATGAAGCAACACACACCCTTTTTCCTCAGCCACTTCGTCTTAATCAATTAAGAGTCCATATTGAAAGAGGCAGGGAAACTATTTCACTAAAGACTCAATCATTTATGAGAGTTATAGGAAAAGAAGGCAAGCCATCCATGCCATGGCTGGCAACAGAAATTATAAAAGATACAACCATTAAAGCACTTGAAACACGAAAAGTAGCGTATGGCACGATACTTCAAAAAGGAGATAGCCTAGTAGTAGAATTTGGCTACTACATAGTCAATCCAAAAACAGCACAAAAACTCAACATAACAGACAAAAGTGCAACTAAATTTATTGTTTTAACAAAAAAACGATTTACACTGTAAATTTGTAGAGTATCGTGTCCAACAATATCTTTAATTTGGTATTGCCAAGAGACAACACACTGTATTAATACTCTACTAACTCTCCCTCAAGTGTCTTTAAGAAAGCAACAACATCGTCTATTTCCGTCTTATTAAACTCATTTCCAATTTGGTATTTACTCATAATTCGCACTGCTTCTTCCAACTTTTCCACAGAACCATTGTGAAAGTAAGGTGCTGTTTTTGTAATATTTCTCAAAATTGGTACTCTAAATTTTAATTGACTATTGCGTCCTAAAAATCCCCCTTTGTTCTCAAAGGGAAATGGGCTCTCTTTTATTCGTAGATTTGGCTCAAATACCATCCCTGCATAATCTGAAAGATAACTTCTTAGTGGGAATTTTTGTACACTTTGGCCACCAATACTTACCCCAGTATGGCATCCTTTGCAGCCCTTCACTATAAAGAGTGTCATCCCTCTCTTTGCTGCAGGAGAGATAGCACTGTTGTCCCCTTCCAGAAAATGATCATATGCCCCTCTGGTCAGCAATGTTCTCTCATAAGCACCAATGGCCTTCCGTATATTTTCAAAAGAAATTTCCTCTTCTGCAAAAAGTGTTTTAAATTTACTCACCAGCTTCTCGTCTTTATTGAGCCTATCCTCTACCTCTTTAGGTGTCATATTCATTTCAAAGGGTGCCTGCACAGGACCACCGGCCTGCTCTTCAACATCTTTTGCCCTTCCATCCCAAAACTGTGCTTGTGCCAAAGCAGCATTCAATACCGTTGGGGAGTTAAGATGAAAAGGATTTACTCTTCCATGAAATCCTATGGCCGTAGGCAAGTTGTCATCTCCTCCCTCATTGAGCTTATGGCAGGATGCACAACTCAGTGTCTTATCCCTGGAGAGTCTTGTATCAAAAAATAGCTCTTTTCCTAAAGCAATTTTTTTTCTACTTATAGGATTTTCTGGATTGTCAATGACTGTCAATAAAGTCTTATAGTCAGAGGGTACAGATGAAATACCGTGAGAAATAGCGCGCTCCCTTAGCTCCCTATCTGTCATTTTAGGTATGGGCCTCTTCGGCAATACAGTCCCCAGCAGTACAATGAATATCAGCACAAACAATGTGATACTCACAGGATGAAATAATTTTTTCACGACATCTCCTTCTTGCTCTACCTTGTCTCTTTTCAGTATACACAAATCACTCACTGGCACCAATACTCTTTTAGCAATAGAAGGATTTTCTTTTAGCACAAAAAGGATTATTAATATAAATAATTTAAATAGGAGTAAAATTATCTTATTATTGATATGGATCAAGAAATTACAAAGTTAATTCCGATATATTTCATTCATATCCAATTAAGAGTATTTTTATCTTAATTGGAATTTATAACTAAGGGATTTGTCTTGAAACAGATTACTACTTTACTCATCATATTTACAACTTCACACCTGCTTGCTGATATAGAAAAAGGGAAAGCGGTTTATGCTGCCAATTGTGCTATTTGCCATACAGTAAACGGTGGAAGTGCTCTCGGACCAGACTTCAATATTGTCTCATATACAAGAACAAAAGAGGAAATAATGCACTACGCAAAAGATCCTTATGCTCATTATAAAAAGTTTGGTTATAGCGCCAATGCAATGCCTACGCTGCCTCTAGAAGATGAAGAGTTCAAAAATGTTGCAGGTTACATTGATTCTCTGCAGCCCTTTAAGAAATGGATGAAAAAAGAAAAGAACTAATTTCTTATTAGTTCTTTAGGATAAACACCATAGGTAGAGAAGAAAAGTTTAGAGAAATGTCCCTGATGCTTATATCCTACTTTTTTAGAAATTTCCCCGATAGTCAAATTCTCTTCTTTGAGCAAAAGGTTTGCTTCTTCTAGACGAAGTTTTTGCACATAGCCATACAGCGTAGTCTGATACACCTTTTTAAATACTTTTTTAAGTTTAGTCTCATTGGTAGCGCAGAGATGTGCCAAAACCTGAATAACCGGGGGGTGAGTAAAATCTTGTAACAGAATTGCCTTGGCTCTTGATGCGAGCCTTATTTCCTCGCTTGTTGCCTCTTCTGTAAAAATATCAAGCAGTCCAAAACGATGCATAATAAACTCAACTACACGATGTTCTGCACGAATACTTTGCATTTTATCATCAGCAGAAACATGTAACAACTTTTTAATAATATATAGACTCAATGCATCTACAGGCAATGCATGAATCTCTTCTAGAGAAACTTCTTCCTGTATTTTTTTATAGAGAAAATCAATAGGCTCATTTTCATACGCACTTAAATAGCGTTTCAGAAAGAAGTCTGCTATAAAAAGTATAAAAATATCCGAGTCCCTGCTCCTCTTTAACGTTATGGTCATATCTTGTCTTGATGAGCAAAAAATACTAATCTTACCCTCTTTGATCACTGTCGTCTGCTTGTTTGTCTGATCATAAATACTTAATTCGCCTTGGTTCACCATAGCAACCATGACCATCCTGTCTAAATTTTTAAAGACAATCTCTCTTTCTTGCCGTAAAGACTTACTCTCTAAAAATACAACGCCATTCGAAATATCTACCCTATTAAGATACCCTTTGCCCTCTTTAAATAGTTGCGTGACTTGATATCTAGTATCTGTGATATTAAAGAAAAAACTATCCACAACAATGCCTACAGCACATAGCAGTCCCTCACTCTACGTTCGAAATCTTCATCACTTAACTCTTTTTTCATGGGAATAAATTTTTTTGCTTTATCTCCTGCGGTACAGCGTGCGGGAAATGCCTCATTCTCTATAATTTCTAAAATAAGCTTGGTAATTTCCGTTGTATTGTTTCCGCTATTTATCTGTTCTACAATCATAGGAGCCAAAGAAGATACTAGGGGCGCATATGGTGAGTCTTCACTAAACGTTGCCTTATTGGTCACTAAATTACCTCTTGCGAAATTGGTATCAAAAAAACCAGGCATAACAGAGTGTACACGAATATTAAAATCTCTTAATTCATAACGCAATGAATCAGTCACTCCCTCAACAGCATACTTGCTGGCATTGTAAAATGTAAGGAGAGGCAATCCTATTTTTCCAAGAAAAGAGCTAATGTTAATAATAATTCCACTTTTCTGTTTCCTCATTTTAGGTATGACCATTTTACACATGCGCATCACCCCAAAAACATTAATATTGAATTGATTAAACATCTCCTCTTCTGTCACCTCTTCCACTGTTGAAACCAGCCCATACCCCGCATTATTAATGAGAATATCTACTCGATCTATCTTCTCCATTGCCTTTTGAATACTTATCGGATCTGAAACATCAAGTCTAAATGGATGTAAATTTTTATCTTGCAAGTCAGAAAGTTTTTCAGGTGTGCGTGAACCAGCATATACAGTATAGCCCTGCTCTACCAAATAAGAAGCAGTTGCCCTACCCATACCACTACTAGATCCTGTAATAAGGACAATTCGTTGATCTTTTTGCATACACTATTATAGTCAAAAACAAACATCATCACATTGACAAGTATCAAACATTTATATTGCTGTCCAATTCAAATAATTTATAGTTTTATCCACTTATTTCTATATTTATTTGAAGGATGTGAGATCTTTTGCATGTTTTTATAATATTTTATGTCATAATATTTTACCTCAACCGTAAGTAGAAACTATGATTCGTAAACACATTACAGAACAGACTGCTATTTTTTTCAGTGTCTCTAAATGGGTATTCCTCTCTTCTGTAGTAGGTATCATCATTGGTTCTGTTGTCACGCTTTTTTTAAATATTCTAGCCTATTCAGAAAATTCACGCTCTCTTTTGCCTTTTGCATACTATTATTTACTTCCTTTAGCACTTGTGCTCACCGTCTGGCTGGTCAAAACTTTTGCCCCTACTGCCGAGGGACACGGTACCGAAAAAGTTATTTCTGCCGTACACAAAGCAGATGGGAAAATAGATATCTCTGTAATCCCGATTAAATTACTCGCAACAGTCATCAGTATCTTCGCAGGCGCTTCTGTCGGAAAAGAAGGTCCAGGTGCACAGATTGGTGCGGGAGTTGCCTCTGCACTTTCGGAATTCTTCAAATTTAAGAAACAAGATCGAAAAAAACTAGTCATTTGTGGCATCAGTGCTGGATTTGCTACTGTTTTCGGTACACCCGTAGCAGGTGCTATCTTTGGGGTGGAGGTACTGATCATCGGTGTCATCCTCTATGATGTACTACTTCCTTCTTTCATTGCAGGATTTGCGGCATTCACAACCGCTCAATTTTTAGGAATAAACTATACCTATTATAATCTTCATTTTTATCAAAGTATCTCTCTTGATATATGGCTTATCGCTAAAGTTGTCCTCGCTGCACTCTTTTTTGGCATCGTATCGGACATTGTTATCACTTCTGTTTCTCTTACGGCAAAACTATTGAAGAAAATTCCACTTAATGTTTACATAAAAGCATTTTTAGGCGGTGTGCTTATTGTTATCTTAACACTTATATTTGGTCAGCAATATATCGGGTTGGGTCTAGAAACCATTCACAATACAATCACCCCTGATCTTCACCATGCTGTTGATATACACTGGTATACTTTTTTACTAAAAACCCTCTTTACTTCTTTATCATTAGGTTCCGGAGGAAGTGGTGGCATTATTACACCTATCTTTTACATCGGTGCAACCAGTGGACATGCATTTGGAATGTTCTTTTCTCCGGAACATCTTGTACTTTTTTCCGCATTAGGCTTTGTTAGTGTTCTTTCCGCCACAACAAACACACCTATTGCTTCAACTATTATGGCTGTAGAGCTCTTTGGGCTAGATATTGCTCATTATGCTGCGCTTGCAGCTGTTATCAGCTTCTTAATATCAGGACACAGAAGTATTTTTTCATCTCAAATCCTTGCCATGAAAAAATCTGAAATGCTTTCTGTAAAAATTGGGGAGGAGATAGAAAATATTACTGCAAATCTTGAAGACTCTGAAATGAATAAGATTAATCATCTCAAGGACAGACTTCAAACTAAAAGAAAAATGCTTAAAAACCGTAGGCGTATAAAAAAAGAAGATAAATAATAAACGTAAAAGAGTTTTTTATACATAAGCAAACCTCAAATCTTGACATCTATCAATACATTTAGACAATCAAAAAGATAAAATATTATAAATATTACACGAGGAAAAGTTTATGGATGTAAAACACTATTATAACCCTCATGGTGAAGAGATACTGGATGAAAAGATTTATGGAGGCACACCTACTGGTTTTGTTGACTTTAATCGCTCAAAATACCGATGGGATAGCAATATCTACGATCTCATGAATGCAAACACCTGGTTTCCCTCAGAAGTCAATACAAGTACTGAAAAAAAGAGTTTTGACAAGCTCTCCCCAAATGAACAGTCTATTTATAAAATGACTTTTGCTCAACTGAGCTTTAATGACTCCGCACAAGAGGAGTATCTAAGCGACTTCAGAAGTCTTGCCAGTAATCGTCTCGTAAAAGCCACTATTACACTACAAATGATGCAAGAGGTTAACCACTCTAAGAGTTATGCAGTCCTGCTTGATGCCTGTGGCAATTCAGAAGAAGTGTTTAATCTATATAAATATGACAATATGCTTAATCAAAAAAATCAAAAAGTAGCAGAACAGTTTGCACGCTACATAGATGGAGGGTCGGTAGATAAAATGCTACTCTCTGCAATGGCCAGCGTAAACCTAGAGGGAATCTATTTTCTACTTGGATTCAGCTATATTTACCTTCTTGGAGACAAAGTTCCAGGAGCACGTGATATGATTAAGTTTATTGCGAGAGATGAACTCAATACGCATCTTCCTCTTTTTGCGAACATCTTTAAAACGATACAAAAAGAGAACAAAATCCAAACAAGTACTATAGACTCTGCCTACACCATGATAGAAGATGCTGTCAATATAGAGCTAGAATATGGAAAATATTTACTACAACAATTTCCTATTATGGGTACCACCGAAGAGCTCATGGAGAGAACTGTGCACAACTATGCAAATGATAGACTCAAAAAAATAGGCCTTGATCCTATATTTCAACAGAGCGAAACAACCTATCTTCAAAAACTGGTTACAAAACATCAAGAGATGAATGAAGTAAAGAGTAACTTCTTCGAGAGTAATGTTTCGAATTACGCAAAATCAAGTATAGATTTAAATGATTTTTAATGTACCTCATTGTCTCACCTAAGGCTAGATCAATATAGGCACAATTTTATAGTTAAAACTTTTAGGCTTTTAATGATTTAAGACATCAAAGAAGATATAGACTCCTGTAGGGTGGGTTTTCCAACCCACAAAAAATATCATTCTTTAATTTTTTGGATATCGAAATCTAGCTCATTTTGTGCAAATATAATAAAATTTGTGATATTACCATTAGTGTCACCCCATTGTGTTGTAAAAAATATTTTCTCGTTATTATAAGCTACTGGTTCAAAATATCTTCTATCACGTTTACCGTCATTCACTTTGGTTTCATACCATACTTTGTAATCTTCTTCGTTTAAAACAACTTTTTGGCTACTAGTTTCTGTAGAGAATTTATCATGCAAGGGATTAAAAAGTTTCTGTACTTCATAATAACTCTTATTAGGATTTTCTTTTAAATATATTTTAAATATTTCGAAGAGCAATCTACCCAATCCTAATCCAGACCTATTATTTTTTTTATATATTTTTCCATTAAACACATATTGATATTTTTTATAATCTGTTTTATTACAATCAAAAGTATTTTCGATAAATTTTGCTACAGGCTTCCATAATTGAACTTTCTTATCTATTTCTTCAAATACTTTAGCATGATTTTTTTGTGAGATTATTTTCATTCCGTTATAATGTCCTAAAAATATTTCTGTCATTTCGGTATAATCTTCAAGTATATCCACAGAGACTGGAACCTCATTGCAGTCTGATAAATCCATGTATGCCTTCAAAATTTGATAATTATATTGATGTTTTTTATTCATCCATTTAGGGACTTTTCTTTTTACTTTTTCAATTTCATCCTCGTCTATCTCTGATTTCACATTAGTTAATGATTGACTATTTATTGTAGATAAATCAATAATAATTTGCAACAGTTCTTCCGTATAGCACTCATTATTATTTAAAATACTATGACTATGCAATTCTTTTACTCTATTTAAAACTTCATCAAGTTCAGACATCATCATTTCCTTAATTTTTTATTAATTACAGTATGTCATAATATTTCTTATAAAAAACTTATTATAAGTATATTAAACTTATTTTTCTTATTTATACGTTTATATTGAGTTCATTGTTTTTTCTAGCTCAAAAGTATGACAATTTAGCATATAATCACTCATTTTCAACCAAGCTCACTATAATTTACAAATATTTACAGGGTTACTATTTCTTGTCGCTCAAAAATTGGAGATATTATTCATGTCAAACTATACGAGAATATTTGCTAAAAATCATGCTTATTTCATCACAATAACTACAGAAAAGCGAAGGCCCATTCTTATAGACAATATTATACTCCTGCGACAAGCTTTTTCAAATTCCATGCTATATTTTAATTATAATATAGATGCTATCTGTATCTTGCCTGATCATTTACACATGATTATATATCCTAATGATGCGAAGGATTACCCTAGCATTGTCAAATCTATTAAAACTTATTTTTCAAGGTATCTTCCTATTCGATATAAGGTTTCACAAAGCCAGAGCAAAAAACGAGAATTGGGTATATGGCAACGTAGATATTATGAACACACCATTAGAGACGAAAAAGAATTGAAAAGATATCGTAATTATATACACTATAACCCCGTTAAGCACAAGTTATCTTCTAGTGCCAAGTCATGGAAATTTTCTTCTTTTAATAAATTTGTAAATAATGGATTATATAAAAAAGAGTGGTATTGCTTAGATGAGGACATAGATTTTGAATATGAATAAGATGCGAGATAGCCTTTTTCCTTATCTGTCGAATAGCACTGAATTTCAATCATCGCATGATGTGGTGGGCAAGAATGCCCACCCTACAAATCTTTGAATATCCTCTCCAATATGCTTATATTTATTTCTTCACCATAAAGAGGCTCCCTTAAAAAGAGTTCTTTTTGACTATCTACAAAAAAAAGCGTGGGGAATGTGGTTGTGTAATACATCTCAATAGGATAATTTTCTCCTCCTTCGTATGTTACGATCACAGGTATTGTCTTTGTGTTCATTTTCTTGATATAAGATTGGTTCATGAATTGATTTTTTATAATGCTATTGCAAAGCTGAGAATTACTTTTAACCACCAGCACAAGTAAGGATTTGTGCTCTTTGTGTGCAAGATGGAGTGCCTTATCATAGTTGCCATACCACAACACATGGTCAGCAAAGAGAGAGAGTGTTAGCAGCCAAAATACCAATAGCTGCCTAAGCACATTTAACTCTTTTCGTCTGCGTGATAGATGAAAATACCAGATGGTTTTTTAATTTGGAAAATTTCACGCTCCAAAAACCACTCTTTTGTATTGATGACATTAACTTGATTGGTATCATTCACTGATACGTAGAGATAGTCATCCGTATTGGACCAACGCACATGAAGCACTTTTCCTTTAAATGTAAATGTCTTCATTATTTTTAAAGTTTTAGTATCTACAATTTGAATCGTGGGAAAATCTTTTCCTGAAAAAGTCACAGCCAGATACTTCTTGTCTGGGCTAAGTGCGGTAAACACTGGTAATCCTTGCATCTCAATATTTTTAATAAACTTGAATGTATTATCATATACCATTACGGCATTGTCTCCTACTGCTGGAATAAATGTTTTCTTATCGCTAAGAGACCAAAAGCCGAAGTGTGGTACTTTTAGGACAGGCTTATTATCTTTTGCTGTAACTTTTATCTCAGAGTACTTCATTGTATTTAGGTCTATCACACCAAATGACTTGCTTAAGAAGAAACCTACAATGTAAGTATTCTCTTTAATCATCGCATCAAAAGGCATTTTGCCCACATTGAACTCTTTTAAGGTTTTAAACTTTGGCAAACCCTTGCCTGCATTCTCATTTTTAAGTATTGTTACCTTGTCATTGTCCATTTGAGCAAAAATGATCATATCTCTGTATATCTTGATACCTACATTTTTGGAACCTGTGATTATTTTATCGATAGGTTTCAAATCGCGCGTAAGTATATCAACAGATTTATCATCATAATTTGCTACAGCCACATAATTTTTCCCTATAACAAATCCAATAGCAGATTTACTTGTTTTGTATTCTGCTTCTTTTTTTTCTGTCTGAGGATCGAACTTTACTATATATCCGTCACGAGAAATAAGATAAGCATCGTCTCCATCAAACTTAATAATACCATGGTTCATATTGTGCATATTTTCCATATGTCTTCGAACCAGACCATCTTCAATGACTGCAATAGATGCACTCTCTCGCTCAACAACAAAAAGCTTCTCACCTGTACTTGGCGTACCTCCATACATGTAAGCCCCCAACATAAGTATAAACAATATATATTTCATAAACATCCTTCTTTGATCTTGTTGTCTATTGTACATTAAATTGAGCAAAATGGGTATTGAGTTATATCAATTTTGAATAAATACTACCTCTTTTATCCGCTGTGGTTGCGTTAAGTTACTATCATTCAACTCTACTACTTTTGCGCAATCACTTTTTGCTAGCTGTACATAAAGCTGTACAGTTATTTTGTCTGATTTTTTCATTTCAGGCACATCGTATTTTAAAATCATTTTCTCTTTTGCATTAAGATTATTGACTTTTCCTGATGTGGCAGTTGCGGGTATAATAATCTTTTTACCTTCCTTCTTGAAATGATATGCAAAATAGCCCTGCTTATCTTCACTTGGATTATTTTTATAATTTCTCCAAATAATTTTCTCTTCTCTTCTGATTTCAATTTTCAAATATTTTGCTCTTGCTGGCTGAATAATCAACGGGTGTTCCATTTTATTTTCTAGTGTAATTTCAAGCACATGACTCTTTGTAGTAATATTAATATCTACACCTTTTTTTCTAAACTCAACATCATGAATACCCAAAAATTTATGGCTTGCGTGACGACCCCTCGCTCTTTTATCTATTTTCTCTGCACCACCACTTACTTCTGGCATATGACACTTAATGCACCCTATACTGTTTTGTTCTTTTTTACTCTTTTCTTTTTGTTGCATAGCCCTAAATATAGTTACATTGTTATCATTAATCTTATGTGAGTGACATCCCATACATACTTTTTTAGCATAGACAGGATTGGACGCCGAAGAGTGCTTGTCACTATCGTCTGGCTTGTCTAATCGTGCATAGAGTGTGGGTTTATAATTTTCTGCTTGTCTGGCTTTCATATTTTCGTTAAATTTGTGTGCTGTTCTTACATAGGCTATCGTATGACAAAAGTAGCAGCTTATGGCATCCGTATGGGTCTTGTTTGTCTTGTCCGGTCTTGCCTCTCCAGAGATAAGTTTTTTCATGTTATCGGCCATTGGCATATGACACCTTGCGCAACTATACTTTTTTGTATCTACCTTATCTGCTATTGCACGATGCAGCGTATCATTAAAATACCCTTTGGCATGAAAAGAAGTCTGGTACTCTTCATATATTTTCTCGTGACACTCATTGCAGGAATGATTGTCTAAATATTTTGAATGCGCAAAGGAGAGGAAAAATATAAAGGAGAGGAAAAATGCTTTCATGTCAAAAGATATCCATCATTAAATAATTTATTGAAGCGACTATGTCAACTCAATAAATTACTCTCCCCAAAGGGGGAAAGAAGGAGAGTAAAATTATATTAAGCACCAGGTATATGTTGTCTGTGCTCAACTGAATATGTAAATGTAGGCGTTGTTAAGTTTTCAATATACTTCACAAACTTACCAGTCTCTGATTCATAGATACCGATTCTGCCTGTTGTCCACTCAGAAATCATTGTCCATTTACCATGGTTAGCAGGCTCTGCATGGAGTAATCTTGGTTGAACAGGATCTTTCACTGCCGCACCAAGTTTAGTTGGCATTGGCAAGATTTTCTCTTTCCCAAATGTTTTTTCAACGACTTTTACTTTTGCATGCTGTGTAGCATCCCACTCTTGAAGAACTTTTTTAGTCTTAGCATCTATTAGCTGACCTTTAGTCTTGCCAACCTTGATAATTCTATCAGTCTCAAGAGTCTCTTTGTTAATTAGGTGTACTTCATTATACTTATCTGGTTTACCTAGAACACAATCAGACCAGATCCAAGGCGTATCTTCACCTGTTCCAACAAATAGTCCACCGCCAGATGTCTCTACTTTTTTAACTATCTTCCAACCCGGAGATTCCCAGATCACAACAGAACCAAAGTTCATAGAGTTTGTTGCATTTAACTGTTTGCCCATTTTTTTGTTAAACCAAGAAGAACCTTGACCTGGATGTGGTTTAGATTTTTTACCTGTATGTACTTTTGCAGCCAATGCTTTAGTTTTAAAGTCAACAATACCCATGACATCACTTCCTTGAGAAGCAATCATAAAGTAACGGCCAAAGTCTTCACCCTCATTCTCATTTAGGAAACAATCATGTAAGATTTTACCGATATTTGGAATATCTCCAACAATTGGGAATCCCTCTTTTGAGTAATCTATGATATATGTATGTCCGCCATCTTTTAGTGCCATCGCAAAGTATGGTCCATAAGGTGTATCAGCGATACCAGCAACACGGCTTGGTCCAATTTGTCCATCAGGGTCGATAACACGAGATGTATCATACACTTTTAATGGCTCTAGTGTATGTGCATCACACAGTACTGCACCACCTGGGTTATAGTTACCCGCTAAGATATACTTTCCATCTGGAGATACCGCAAGACCACGAGACTCTTGTCCAACTTGAACAGTAGCAAGTGCTGGTTGACCAGGTGCCGCAATATCAAACATTGTTAACTTACCACTTCTTGAAATTGAGTAAGCATATCTAGGATCTTTTTTGTTCGTTACTGTTACGTGAACCGCAAATCCGGCTTTATGTCGAGAAAGTACTTTACCTGTAGTTGAGTCAATAAAATCAACCAAAGAAGCATCTCTTTCTGTTGCAAATGTAATATCTAGTACTGATTTAGTATCTGCAGATTTTGGATACTTTTTAGCCAATGCATCACGATCAGCCAATTTTGTCCATGTTTTATGTACTTCATCAAAGTCAAGTGTCAACTCAACAGTATTTTTCCAGTCCATCAACCAGTTAATCATACCTGCTGCATCATCTTTAGAAAATGTACTAGCCCAAGCAGGCATAGCGGTATTTTCTCTACCATTCATAATAGTTGCAGCCAAATTCTCTGCATTTTTCTTTTTAAGTGCTTTAGGTCTAAGGTCTGAACCAACACCACCTTGGTGTATAGGTCCATGACACCCTTGACACTCTTTCTCATACTTCTCTGCAAAGTTCATATTTGACGAACCAGCCATAGCCATCGTGGCTGCGAAACTTGTTACTACTGCTAAACCTAAAAGTTTATTCAATTTCATTTTTTCTCCTTTATTCTATACTGAATTTAGCTTCTCTTAAAGCAAACCAGATAAAATTGCGAGTCTAAATTTTAGACAACTCAGATATTTTAAGAGGACTCTAGACCAGTCCTCTTTTCCTACTTTTCTACCAATTCTATTAAAATTGCTTTCAAGTGTATCATCTCTTTACTTAAGCAAAATGCATAATTATCATCACTTAAGGTGATAATCTTCTATTTGTTAAGTTTTGCCTTCTCTTGCTTGTATATCCAAAACATAGGTAATATAATTATCGTATGTAAAAAGATAGTCAGCGTCAAAGGTCCTTGATTTAACATACCAAAAAAACTTGGCACTATATCTGTAAATTGATCAATCATTATTTCTCCTTAAAAAATTTAGATAGGGAAAACCCTATCTTATGCTTGTACTCTTTTGGCCTGTGAACCTATTGTTAACAGGTCCCACACCAAATAGATAAACCCTACGAATGTCACAACACCCATAAAAGCTCTCCACATTTGTGCCTGAACATACCAAGGCAACTCTTGCGCTACGAAGAATGCATTCCAAGTTGCACCCAATTCAGCACGCTCAACAAGTACTTGCTCGTATCCAGCAATTGTTAGAGCAATCGTCATGCCCATCACACCAAATGTAATAAGGAAAATTCCCATTTTAGATTTAAATGTTGCTTTCAATCTCTCTATGCCATAGGCACCTTGTACGCCCATATACATCATCCCAATAAGGATTGTTGCATACGCTCCAAAAAATGCCAAGTGGCCGTGTGCTGCAGTAAACTGCGAACCGTGCGTATAGATGTTTACTTGAGGCAATGTATGGAAGAATCCCCAAATACCTGCACCCAAGAAGTTACCAAATGCATTGGTGACTATCCAAGCCATAGCAGGACCATTAGTAATCACGCCTTTTGCTTCACCTTTTGCTTCATGTGCGCCCTGCTCTTTACCCCAATCATAGAGTACATGAACAAACATAGCAATCAATGGAACTGGCTCTAGTGCTGAGAAAAGTGCACCAATTTCCCACCAATACTCAGGAGTACCGATCCAAAAATAGTGGTGACCCATACCAAGAATACCTGAACCAAATAACATCAATACTTCAATCCATAACCACATTTCGACCACTTCTCTTTTTGCACCAATAATTTTAATCAATGCATAAGCAGCTAATGTGCCTACGAATACTTCCCATGTTGCTTCAACCCAAAGGTGTATAACCCACCACCACCAAAATTGATCCATAGATATATTATCTGTAAAGAACATGCCTGCAACATAAAGACCTGCAAGTGCAAGTAAATTGGCAACCATTACTGTCATAATACCAGTCTGTTTGCCTTTCATATATGTAGAAAAAACATTCCAATAAAAAAGAAGTACAACCACAACAATACCAATATCGGCCCATCTAGGTGCTTCTATATACTCTCTACCTTCATTTATAAGCCATATTGTGGATTCCGTACCTGGACCTACCTGGACAAGAATATAAACAAGCACAACAACAGTAACTGCTGCCGTAAGTACCCAAAATCCAAGCTTACCTATACCTATACCGACTGTTTCTATTCCTGTTTCATCAGGTAGCATATAATAAACTGAACCAATCATTGCATAAAGCATCCATACTACAAGTGCATTAATATGCACCATTCTAGCAACTGAAAAATCAAAAAGTTCAAACAAGAACCCTGGAACCAAAAACTGTATTGCAGCAATAAGCCCCATTACAAGTTGCGCACCGAAGAGTATAATCGCTACTCTAAAATACATCATTCCTAACTCTTTTGATTTATCGCCATTAAATGAATTTGTTTTAATACTAGTGAGCATGTGAACCTCCTGCTTTGAATGTGTCAACAGTTTTTGAGAAGTTTCTAGGGAAACCATTTGTGTCGATACTACTCATATGTTTAAGAAAAGCTACAAGCCCTTTAGCTTCATCTGCAGTAATTCCAAGATTTGGCATCATGCGCGAATGCGTAGGATATTGTGAAGGATGTTGTAAAAATTCAGCCATCGCCTCTTCAACAGTATTTTTATTTGTCATGCCTTGCAATGGACCACCATTTTGCCATGCTGGATCCAACCATGCTTTTGTAAGGTCAGGGGCAAAGTATGCACCATTACCCAAAAGTGTGTGACAATTCATACAGTTTTTCGCTTGTGAAGTAAGTTTACCTAAGTGCAACAATGCTGCTGCATCCTTTTCACTCCACTCTTTTCCAAAAAACGCTTGTTTTTCTCCAATAATTGGAATCTCATGTCCTCTCTTTGCGTCCATTTTGTAATCAATATGATAATTAATTACTGTTGGACCTGGAACCCTTTTAGTCACCCCATTCTTAAGATCTGCATCTGTACCCATTGTAATTTGTCCAAGCGTGTCAAATGTAAGCCAGATGAGCAAAATAGTTGCAAATCCTGTTACCCATGCTGCTGAACGTCTCCAAAATGGAATACTGGTCCAAACCGAAACATTTTTATTAGCCATAAACTTCCTCCTTTTTCCTTATGTATTTGTCTCTTCTATAACTTCGTCTACATCTTCATATCTCGCATCACTTGCACTTATTAAATGAAAATAAAGGTGCGGGATAAAGAGATATGCAATCATTGTGACCATCAATACTTTCATCGTAAAGTGATTGCTTTGAATTAAAGTAGCAAAATCATATAAGAAATATGTTTGTAATGCCCAAAATAGATATCCAACAGGCATCCATTTTTTTGAGAAGTAACCCATCTTAGCAAGAGTAATAGTCGCTGCATACCCTACACCAAAAACAAGAACCAAAGTTGACTCTACAAAAATAGGCAAGAACTGGTCAAGCGCTATTTCTGGACGAATTATCAATCTCTCCATCATGTTTCCCTGTTTTATCTATTTACCTAAAGGATCAAAACCTTAGAGCATACAAGTATTATGACAGCTTAGAAAGGGCAACAGATTGATATGTATCAAGAAAACAGATAATAAATATAAATTTGATGTATGGCATAAGCAGCCATTATTAAATACTTCCCAGGGGAGAAAAGATGCTATTTGACGACACACCTTGCAGAGAAGAAAGGTCTTGAATAGTTTGGAGAAACAAAATTATCTCCCTCTAAAGACCACTCTTTAGATTTTTGAATATTTACCGTTTGTGCTACTTTTCGTTGCATTCTACTTTCGCAAATAATCGGCTGGTCTTTCTTGAAAGCACTTTTCACGTCATCCATTCTATTCACGGTCATCATATAATGTGCACCAATCATGATGGCAAGAACCAACGTCACCCAAAAAAAACCTTTTTTGATAGCACCCTTTGACATAAATGGTCTTGTTGTCACAAACAAAGTAATTGCAAGTATAATAGCGCCCAAGATAAGATATGCACCCTCTAAAAAGAAAAAATTTGCTAAACCGTCCATCATACTATCCACCTTGCTTCTTAATTAAAGTAATATTATCACACTTTAATTATAAGTAGATTGATATTCATCAAGCGTTTTTTAGCCAAAAGGGCTTATACTACTTTAGAATACGAAAACAGGGGGAAAATATGGATTCTTTAAGAAAATATCTACCCATAGCATTGGTCATAGGATTTATCCTGTTTGGACTAGATGCTTTTATGCAGAGTAAACCTAGCGCAAAAAATGCCCGTGTCTACAAAGAGGTGCAAAAATTCAGCCCTTACTTTTTAGACAAACGCTTTGGTGGCCTGCAAATCATGAGCAAAGAAGATGCTGATTTTAAAGAGAAACCTAACAATATGACTCTTTTTAAAGAGTTTGAAAGACTTGAAAAAGCATGGGGGGAAAAACACCTAAAAATAAAAAATAATGCTCTTCTTATTGTTGATAACAATGGAACCCTCCTCTCCACACTGCCTTTAAATAAGCATGATGAAATAGAATTCATTCACCGCTACTATGGAATATAAAATTGCTTGATATTGTCATTACACTTATCTTTTCTGTTGCCATGCTGGTCTTTATGGCTTTTCCTGCCATGAAAATCGTAGACTGGGTACATACAAAAAAAGAACTTACAGAAAAACAACACAACGTCTATCAAGTGCTCTTGACCATACTTCTTTCACTTGCAATAGGGCTTTTTCTAAAGTTTGCATAATTCGCTATTAACAACAATTTAGATAAACTAATCCATTAATTTTAAGATGCTATTATAGATCTTTTGGAGCAAAAATGAACGAAGCGAAATATATATGGATGGATGGAAAACTTGTACCTTGGCATGATGCTAAAATACATGTTCTCACACATACCTTACACTATGGAAATGCTGTATTTGAAGGAACAAGAGCCTATCAAACAGAAGATGGCCTTGCTATTTTTAGACTTGATGATCATGTTAAAAGACTTTATAACTCAGCAAAAATTGTGGCTATCAAGCCAAATATTGACTATGAAACAGTAAGAAAAGCACACATAGAGCTACTCAAAAGCAATGATTTCA
>Ga0256844_10000270_pt1 | contig 20097 bp, 20 predicted proteins | sample MusselsmetaG_FD_189100 | JGI IMG/M metagenome (GOLD analysis project Ga0256844, IMG submission 189100) | Mussel associated microbial communities from hydrothermal vent at the East Pacific Rise, Pacific Ocean - Mussels | ecosystem: Host-associated > Mollusca > Shell > Unclassified ... | reverse complement strand
ATGTAGATTCTCCAGATGCAGCCTCATATTATCTTGAAAGAGGATTTGATGATGAAAAGAAAATGTTTTTTTATAAAGTGTTTTTTAATGAAGAGAGTTAAGGTGGATTTTTGAATTTTGTTTATTTGTTTATTTGTTTATTCGTTTATTCGTTTATTCGTTTATTCGTTTATTTGTGGTGATTGGTTTAAAAATATTTTTTTACATTTAATTCTTAATTCATAAAATGTAACAATAATCTAAATTGGTCGTCTTATTTTAAAACTAAAACCTTATCAATTTGGAAACTATATTATCAGTTAATAATCTCAACAAAAAATTTGGTAGTGTTCATGCTGTAAATAATTTGTCTTTTACCATTAAAAAAGGAAGAGTTTATGGAATACTTGGACCTAATGGAAGTGGAAAATCTACAACACTTGGAATTATTCTAAATGTGGTTAATAAAACTTCAGGAGATTTTTCTTGGTTTGAAGGAGCTATAACTACACATGAAGCATTAAAAAAAGTAGGAGCTATAATTGAGCGCCCTAATTTTTATCCAAATATGAGTGCCTATGAAAATTTACGATTGGTTTGTAAAATTAAAGGTATATCAGAAGATAAGATTAACGAAAAACTTCAAACCGTAAATTTATTTGAACGTAGAGAAAGTAAGTTTAAAACTTTTTCTTTAGGAATGAAACAGCGTTTAGCGATTGCATCTGCTTTGTTAAACGAACCAGAAATATTAATTTTAGATGAACCTACAAATGGTTTAGATCCTCAAGGAATTCATGAAATTCGTGAGATAATACATAATATTGCAAATAAAGGAACTACTATTTTATTGGCATCACATTTATTAGATGAGGTTGAAAAAGTGTGTACAGATGTAGTTATTATCCGTAAAGGGATAAAATTATACGAAGGTAGAGTAGACCAAATGAATACTTCGCATGGTTGGATTGATTTAATGTGCGAAAACCCTTCAAAACTTATTTTATTATTAGAAAATTATAAAGGAATTGAATCTGTTAAATTAGAAAATGAATTAATTATTGCTAAACTAAATGAAGATGTTTTAGCATCAGAAATTAATAAATTGGCTTTTGAAAATCTAATTGTATTAACACATTTGGCAAGGCGAAAACCAAGTTTAGAAAATAAATTCTTAGCATTAACCGAAAAATAATTCCTAAAAAAAATATAATAATGAAAAGATTAATACAAATAGAATTAATAAAATTAAAAAATAGTAGAGCTAGTAAAGTTCTTATTTCAGTATATTTTTTATTATTAACATCAATATCATTAATTGCAGCAATAAAATTTGATATTGGGCCAATAAAATTTCACTTAGCAGAACAGGGAATTTTTAATTTTCCATATATATGGCATTTTAACACTTATATTGCTTCAATATTTAAATTTTTCTTATTGCTAGTAATTGTTTCAATGATTACTAATGAGTATAGTAATAGAACACTAAAACAAAATCTAATAGATGGTTTAAGTAAAAAAGAGTTTATTTTATCTAAATTTTATTTAGTTGTGATTTTATCTGCAGCTTCAACTATTTTTGTATTTATTACATCTTTAATTTTAGGATATTTTTATTCAGATTATACGGAGTTTGGTATTGTGTTTTCAGATTTAGAATACTTAATAGCATTTTTTGTAAAATTAGTAGGTTTTTTCTCTTTTGGATTGTTTTTTGGAATGCTTGTGAAACGATCTGCTTTTGCTGTTGGAGCTATGTTTGTTTGGCTTTTTTCGGAAGGAATTATTCACGGTTTTTTGCAATTTAAATTCGGACATAAATCTGAAATTGTATCAGAAATCACACAGTTTTTACCATTTACAGCATTAAGTAATTTAATTGCTCAACCTTTTACAAGAATGAAAGCAGTTAAAACAGTCGCGAGTCAAGTAGGAGAGAGCTTAAATTCAGATTATTCTGTGCATTGGTATCAAATTGCTATTGTATTAGTATGGACTTTTATTTTTATATTTTTATCTTATAAATTACTTTTAAAAAGAGATTTATAATCTTAATTAAGTTAGTTTTGTTTTATGCAAAGCAAAAAAACATATACTGTCGATGAAGCTAAAATAGCTTTAGAAAGATATTGTATTTATCAAGATAGATGTCATCAAGAAGTGATAAATAAATTGCATAAAATGAATATGATTAAAGAAGCACAAGAACTTATTTTGCTTCATCTTATTCAAAATAATTTTTTAAATGAAGAGCGTTTTGCTAAAAGTTTTGCTAGAGGTAAATTCAACCAAAAAAAATGGGGTAAAATTAAAATTACTAATCAGTTAAAGTTTAAATATATTAGTTCTGCAAATATTAAAACAGCTTTAAACGAAATTAATAATGATAATTATTTAGCAACTTTAGAAAGTTTAGCAATAAAAAAACTTAAAGAAATAAAAACTAATAATATTTTTGATAAGAAAAAAAAGGTAATTTATTTTTTGCAGTCTAAAGGTTATGAAATATCATTAGTATATAATGTTTTAGAAGAGTTATTATCCAAAAAGTAAATACGATATTACGCCAATAGATAATGCTATATATACAAATCTTAAAAATCTTTGTAATTCTTGTTTTTCAATTTTTTCAATATTTTTCTTTCTGATTTTTTCTAGTTCCTCTTTAGAAACTTCTTTAAATTCTAATTTTACATCTTCAAAAACATTATTAGTGTTAAGATTAGATTTAAATCTGTTTCTTCTAGCTTGACGTAAAGCTTTATTAGCTTTTAAACTAGCAATCATTCCTGCAATTGAACCTCCGCCTCCAGACATATATTTATTATTTTAATTAAACAATTTTGTTCTGACTAATTTATTGTTAAAAGATAACCTACTATGTAACCAATACCAATAACTGTAAAAATATTTCTTGCCCAATATTTTTTTGATTGTTCTGATTTTAAATTTGATTTTTTAAGTTTTAACAACCACCAAAATAATCCACCAAAATCAGATATTAATTCATATTTCAGAATCCATTATAATTATATAATATGACTAATAAATTCTCTAGAAAAATATATAAATAATGGAATACTTATTAATGAGCTAATTAAAAATATGATTATATTTTTAATCTTTTCCTTTTTAAGTTTCTTTAAATATTTGATTTTTAAAACTTCTAATTCTTCAGATGTAGCTTTTTTAAACTCTAATTTTATAGTGGAGTTTTTATAAACGCCTCCGCTTTTTTTAAAGTTTTTAATTTTTTCTTTACGTTGTTGATTTCTTAACGCAGTTTCTAGAGCAAGCCTGCTCATATGTCCTGTTCCGCCTCCACTCATAGCAATAGTTTTAGTTACTTATATGTAGCTAAAAACTATAAAATGTTACAAATTTTATGAGAAATTACACTCAAAAACGGTTTTAAAATTTATTTTAATTTTTTCTTTTACTTCGTTTATATCAATTTTTTTATTTAGTTCTACTTCTAAAGAAGTTACAGATTTACCTCTTATTCCACAAGGAATAATATGGTCAAAATATCCTAAATTAGTAGATACATTAAGAGCAAATCCATGCATTGTAACCCAGCGAGAAGTTCTAACACCAAGAGCGCAAATTTTTCTTGCAAAAGGGGTTCCAACACCAAGCCAAACACCAGTTTCTCCATCACTACGTTCGCCTTTTAACCCGTATTCAGCAATAGTTAGAATAATTACTTCTTCTAGGTTGCGCATAAATTTATGAATATCAGTAAAAAAATTATCCAAATCTAAAATTGGATATCCAACAATTTGTCCAGGACCATGATAAGTAATATCACCACCACGATTAGATTTAAAAAAGCTTATGCCTTTATCCTTTAATTGTTTTTCGGATAATAATAAGTTATTAAAATCACCGCTTTTACCTAAAGTATATACATGAGGATGTTCTGTAAATAAAAAGTAGCTTGGTGTAGGTTTTTTTAAATCGTTATTTCTATTATTGAGTTTTATATCAATAATATGTTGAAATAGTTTGTTTTGGTATTCCCATGCATCTTTATATTGTTTAATACCTAAATCTTTAAATTCTACTACTTGCATTATCTTTTAAGTTTAACTTCTATATCAAAAGCACTACCATTATTTATCCAATCATTAACCGATTTATTTAAATATAGAGTTTTTCTATCTTCACTTAATTTTGCATCTTTAATATTAGTTTTTTTTATTGGCTTAGGAAAATGATATTCTAAATTATAAGTTGTTCCATTTAAAAACATATTAAAACCTTTCATACTTTCGTTAAATTGTTCTTGTTGCTCTTTGTTTAATTCTTTTTCTGTTGATTTTCTTATGAATTTATTTTTTTTGAAAGTAAATTTAACATCATATTTAGAAGGAATTTGTTTTTTACTTGATTGAGTAGTATTAAAAATATTTTGTATATCGTTTAACTCATTTACATTTTTGAATGTTCCAACAATACTTGTAGAAAGCTCATTGTTTCTTTTGTCTTCGTGTATAATAAGTTTAAAATTTTTTAATTTTTCAATTTTATCTCTTTCTGCTTTTGGAAGTTTGTCAATACTATCTTTATGTTCTAGGATTAGTTTAGAAAAATCCATAATAGAATCTTTAACTACATATGTAGAATCTACATCTTTTGAACCTAATCCTGAAAGAGATTCGATCATAGCGCTCATGTCAATTTCCATATTATAAGTACCAGAGCCATCATCTTCTAAATATATTTTTTCAGTTATTTTACAACTTGATATTGTTATTATAATACTTATTAATAATAGTAGTTTTTTCATGATATTTTAAGTTTATTTTCTATTTGCAAAAAAACGATATTTTTTTAACATTCTTCTTTATTTAGAATAATTAATGCTGCAATTACTCCAGGTATCCATCCCGCAAGGGTTAAAATAAAAACAATAATTATTGAACCACAACCTTTACCTATTACAGCTAAAGGAGGAAAAAGAATTGCCAATAATACTCTAAATATACTCATAGTGTTTTTTATTTATAGGTAGTTTTTGTCTTGATTTTGTTACATATAATTATTAGTTTACTTATTTAAAAAATTATATTTTACACTTAATTTTTCTTAAAATGCTTTTTATTTACTAATTATTTTATAATCTATAATAAAAAAAATACATCTCTATACTTAATTAATTTTTTTTAAACTATTTATATTGAATGGATAATGATTAATATCAGATTTTATATTTAATTAACAAAATCTATTTAGTTATAAAGCGCAGTAAATCAAATAAATATGTAATTGATTAGAAAGTTAATTATTATTTCAAAAAAAATCAATAAGAATTAATTCTTTATTTTTAATTGATAAATATATTTTTAAAAAAACTAAAATAATTCTAAATTTAGTTATATTTGTAGGATAAAATAACACATAAAAACATTTTTATAATGGAAAATAAAATAAATGATTTCATGGATTATGTAAAAGCTCGTAATCCACATGAGCCAGAGTTTTTACAAGCAGTTCACGAAGTTGCAGAAGCAATTATTCCTTTTATTGAAAGTACTCCTAAATATCAAGGAAAAAAATTATTAGAAAGAATGGTTGAGCCAGAAAGAACTTTAATGTTTAGAGTTCCTTGGGTTGATGATAAAGGTAATACACAAGTAAATAGAGGTTTTAGAGTTGAGTTTAATTCAGCTATAGGACCATATAAAGGTGGTTTACGTTTTCATCCATCAGTAAATTTATCAATTTTAAAATTCTTAGGATTCGAACAAGTATTTAAAAACTCATTAACTACTTTACCAATGGGTGGAGGAAAAGGAGGTTCTGACTTTAATCCTAAAGGAAAATCAGATTTAGAAGTAATGCGTTTTACACAAGCATTTATGAGCGAATTATTCCGTCATATTGGTGCTAATACAGATGTTCCTGCTGGGGATATAGGTGTTGGTGGACGTGAAATAGGTTTCTTATTTGGTCAATACAAAAAATTACGTAACGAATTTGTTGGTGTTTTAACTGGTAAAGGAATGTCTTATGGAGGTTCTTTAATTCGTCCAGAAGCAACAGGTTATGGTACTGTTTACTTTGCTGAGACTATGTTAGGAACTAATAAAGATAACTTTAAAGGTAAAACTGTAGTTATTTCTGGTTCTGGAAATGTTGCTCAATATGCAACTGAAAAAGCTACTGAATTAGGAGCTAAAGTTGTTACTTTATCAGATTCTTCAGGTTATATTTATGATGCTGATGGTATAGATGCAGATAAATTAGCTTTTGTAATGGAGCTTAAAAACGTTAAGCGTGGAAGAATTAACGCTTATGTTGAAAAATATCCAAATGCAAAATTCTTTAAAGGAGAAAGACCTTGGGGAGTTAAATGTGATGTAGCTTTACCATGTGCAACTCAAAATGAATTGAATGAAGAGCAAGCTAAAGAATTAGTTAAAAACGGAACAGTATGTGTTGCAGAAGGAGCTAATATGCCAAGTACTCCAGAAGCAATTGCTGTATTCCAAGATGCTAAAATTTTGTTCTCGCCAGGAAAAGCATCTAATGCAGGTGGTGTTGCAACTAGTGGTTTAGAAATGAGTCAAAACTCATTACGTTACAATTGGACTAGAAAAGAGGTTGATGCTAAATTACATCAAATTATGAATGATATTCATGCTTCATGTGTAAAATATGGAACTAATAAAGATGGTTATGTAGATTACGTACAAGGAGCAAATATTGCAGGTTTTGTTAAAATAGCTGATGCAATGTTAGATCAAGGTGTAGTTTAATAAAAACTATTTATAATTTATTAGCCCTGAAAAATTTTATTTTTTCAGGGCTTTTTAAATTTAAAAAAAATGATAAATGTTTTGTTTTTGATATGAAATTTAGTTGTTTTTCGTATCTTTGAACTAAAGAAATTATTAATCTAAAATATATATAGTAATGACAAAAATAACTTTAAAAGGAAATGAAATAAAAACAATTGGTAAATTGCCAAAAGTTGGAAAGAAAGCAAAAAAATTCTCAATGATAGGTAATGATTTATCAAAAGTGAAATTAAAAGATTTTAAAGGTCAACGTGTTGTGTTAAACATTTTCCCTAGTTTAGATACAGGTACTTGTGCAGCATCGGTTAGAGAATTTAATAAAAGAGCTGCTAATTTAGAAAACACTAAAGTATTATGTATTTCTAGAGATTTACCATTTGCCCAAGCACGTTTTTGTGGAGCTGAAGGAATTGAAAATGCAATTACAATATCAGATTTTAACAAAGGTAAATTTGGTAAAAAATATGGATTAACTATAAAAACAGGTCCATTAAAAAACTTATTCTCAAGAGCAATCATTGTATTGGATGAAAATCATCAAGTTGTTTATACGGAGCAAGTGCCAGAAATAGTTGATGAGCCAAATTACGATAAAGCTTTAGAAGCTTTAAAATAGTTATTAAAGGTTTTAAATTTTAAAAAATCCAATTAGATTATAAATCTAATTGGATTTTTTATATAGTAATTTAAAAACGTCTAGCGATATTATTATAGCTGCTATTTTTTGTATTTTCGCACGAAATATAAAAATCAAAAAATGAAATTATTAATAAAATTTGTATTGACAATCATTGTTATAACAGCTATTAGCTGTAAATCTGATAAGAGACATGGTAAACATGATGGTAAATCAGGTGCAACAAAAATTGTAAATAAAATCCACTATAAAAAAGAAAAACACCTTAAAAATGTTAAGCAATTAACTTTTGGAGGTGATAATGCAGAAGCTTATTGGAGCTTTGACGATAAAAAATTAGTATTCCAAGCATCAAATCATTGGGGAGCAAGTTGTGACCAAATTTATGTTTATGATCTAGCAAATCCTTTAAAAGATGATAAAATAATTCCTCAAATAGTAAGTACTGGTAAAGGTAGAACAACTTGTAGTTATTTTTTACCTGGAGATTCTACAATTGTATATTCATCTACTCATTTAAATAGTTTTGACTGTCCACCAGTACCTAAAAAAGAAGATCATGGTGGAAAATATATCTGGCCAGTTTACGAAAGCTTTGATATTTTTGTTGCAGATACAAAAGGTAACCAATTAAAACAATTAACAAATACTCCTGGTTATGACGCTGAACCAACAGTTTCTCCAAAAGGAGATTTGATTGTATTTACTTCAATGCGTTCTGGTGATTTAGAATTATATACTATGAAAATAGATGGTTCTGATGTAAAACAAGTTACTACAGGTTTAGGTTACGATGGTGGCGCATTTTTCTCACCAGATGGAACAAAATTAATATTCCGTTCTTCTAGACCAAAAACAGAACAAGAAATTAAAGAATATAAAGATTTATTAGCTCAAGGTTTAGTAATGCCAACACATATGGAATTATATGTTTGTAATGTTGATGGTTCTGATCTAAAAAAAATCACAGATTTAGGTTCAGCTAATTGGGCTCCATTTTTTCATCCTTCTGGAAATAAAATTATTTTCTCTACTAATCATCATAGAGAAAAACATGATGGATTTAATTTATTTATGATAAATATAGATGGTACAGGTTTAGAACAAATCACCTATGATGGTGTTTTTGATGCTTTTCCTATGTTCTCTTATGATGGTAAAAAGTTAGTTTTCTCTTCTAATAGAAATAATAATGGAGGACATGATACTAACCTTTTTATGGCTGATTGGGTTGAGTAATTTAAATTCAATAGATATTAAAAAGCCTCAAATTATTTCTAAATAATTTGAGGCTTTTTTGTTTATAATTAACCTGTATTGGATAATTGTATATGAACGGCTCGTATATGTGTAGTTGCGGACTTTAAATGCTATAACTTTCAGTATTGTACTACACTTTGTTCAAAGATACAAACTTTTGATTAAGCACAAAACCGCAATTATCATATATACTTTGTTGCCAAGCGCATTTTATTTTTTCATAATCTTTTTCACTCCAAAATTTCCGTTAATATCTTCCACTTTTACAAAATATAGTCCATTTGTAAGATTTGAAATGTCAATGTTATTTTCGGTTTCATTTTTTAGTATCAATTGACCTAATTTACTATAAATTTCTATTTTTGATATTTCAGTTTTTGATTTTATATTCAAAATATTCTCTGTTGGTGTTGGATAAACTGAAAAGTCTAACAATGTATTTTTATTTATTGCTAAAACATCGACTATTCTTGTACTTGTTGTGTTAGTTTCAATTGGTGAATTGTAATCAAAAAAAATGTCAGCTTTGTTTAAAATTATATCATCAAGAGCAATATCTGCTTTTGGTTTTATTTTGTAAGCAATAAATCCGTGAGAGTTTGGTTCGTCTGTTGTGCTATCTGGCAAATCTATATTCTCAAAAATAAATTCAATTTCATTTCCATTTTTTATAGCAACTCTATTATTATGACTTAAATTTTCTAATTGTAAGGTTGACCAATCCAAATGATTATCTAAAATATTTTTTACAACAACATTAATAGCACTTGCTGTTCCTGTATTTTGAAAACGAATTATATAATGTAAATATTTATCCTTGTTTGCAAATAATACTTGGTTTCCTTCCAAGCAAGTAATGTCATTTGGATCATACGAACCAACAACAGTTTGGTTTAATTCAAATATATTATCATCTGTTGTGTAATCACTTGCAATTGGATTTATTGTTGTTGTGAAATTTAAAATATCATCTATTTCAGTTGTTGGTGGTGCTGAAACATTAAATTCTAAATCTACTGTTCTTGTTTCGAAAGGATTTAAATTTGAATAATCAAAAGTTAATGAATTACTTGTTTGTGAACCTATGGTTTCACTTGCATTTGAAAAACTTAATTTAGTTTCATCAAATTCTAAAGTAATATTACCATTTAATTGTGTTGTGCCAACATTTTTATATGCCATTTGATATGTTGCATTAAAACCTGGTCTTGCAGGAATTATTGATAATAAAGCAATATTAACATCATTTATTACTTGATTTGGTGCAATACAGAAATCTGCTGTAAAAGAATTATCAAAACCTGAAAATGAGCTGGTTTGTTCGTTTGGTGTTACTGTAAAATAACTTGGTAAGTTAGGAACAGTCGTATTGAAATTACCTTCATTTGTGAATATCTTGAAGTTCCCTAAACTATCAGTGAAAGTTGATGAATTTTCTGAACCATTATCTGTTAAAATTAATAGATTTGAAATGGATAAATCTAAACTATCACAACCATTATCATTTGCATCAAACTTAATGCTACCAACTATTTGATTACTTAATGCAGGTTCTAAACTACAATACTCAGTAAGAGTGACAGGAAAATCAATATTTGAATTAATATCAGCAGCATATTCTGAATTAATATCATCAATACATATTGTTTCTAAATTTGGTAAATTACTTAAAGTATACTCTGTTGTATTCCATAATTCGTTATTATTTCCATTTTTTAAATTAATATATGTTAAGTTTGGATTGTTTTCTAAAGAATAATCTGTTAAAGTATGTAAGTTACTCAAGTCAATATTAACTACATATTCACTTCCAAAACAGTCAAAATTGTTAATGGATACAGTATCATTAAAACTTATTGAAGCTAAATTAATTCTAAGAGCTAAACGATTAAAGTTTGAATTGTTAATATTTAAATTTGATATATTATAATTATTTAAAAAAACAGCAGTAGTTAAATTTGAATTATTAATATTTATTGTAGTTAAGTTTGTATTCGTACTACATATGATTTGACTAATAGTTGTGTTTTCGATAGTTAAACTATTCAATTCATTATTATGAGTACATTCAATAGTAGGATGGTCTCCTTGAAAAACTTCATTAATTACTAATTCTGTTAAATTGTTGTATGAACAATCTAAGGCTTCTAATGTAGCATTTTCTGTAATAAAGTTGGATAAATTATTATATTCACAATATAAGTATCCTATATTTGCATTACCTAAATTTAATGTTGTAAGATTATTATTAGAACAACCTAAACTCCCAATAAATGAATTCTCTAAATTTAAGTAAGTTAAATTATTATTAGAACAATTGATATTATTATCGATAAATATATCATCATAACCTAAATTACTTAAATCTAAAGAAGTTAATAAATTGTTACTACAATTTAAATTGAGGTAATTACTAAAAGTATCATGATAAATATTTAATGATGAAATAGAATTATTCGAACAATTTATACTATATAAATAGTGAAGATTACTTAAATCTAAACTTGTTATTTGATTTTGGCTACAATCTAAACCATAAATTGATGTGAATTCTTCAATTCCTGTTAAATCTATTATGTTTTGTGAAGATACATTAATACTATTTGAAAATGAGTTTGCTTCAGCAACTTGAATTTCACCATCATTATTGGTATCAATAATTGGGTCATGATTTAACAATGCATTCTTAAAATTCACATCTGGAATATTTACAATTTGTGATTGGGTAACTGTGAAACTAATTAATGCTATAAATAGTAATACTTTTTTCATTTTTATTTGTTTGTTTTTTGTTCGTTGTATATGCTTGGCAACGATTTTATATCTTGTAGTTTTAATTCAAGATATATATAGTTATGTAAAGTTAGGCAAAATAATTTATAAAGTCAAGTTATAAACTATAATTTAGTAATACCTCGCATATCAAATATGTTATATAAAAATAATTTTTCATTTTTCATTTTTCATTTATAATTTTTTATCTTGCGAGCTTAAAGAAAAATTAATGAAGAACATAAGAAATTTCTGTATTATAGCACATATTGACCATGGTAAAAGTACTTTGGCGGATAGATTATTAGATTTTACAGAAACGGTTACGGCGAGAGAGAAGCAAGATCAGCTATTAGATAGTATGGATTTGGAACGAGAACGTGGAATTACCATTAAATCTCATGCAATTCAAATGGATTATACTTATAAAGGAGAAGAATTTATACTTAATTTAATTGATACTCCAGGTCACGTAGATTTTTCTTACGAAGTTTCTCGTTCAATAGCAGCTTGTGAAGGTGCTTTATTGATTGTAGATGCAGCTCAAAGTATACAAGCACAAACAATTTCTAATTTGTATTTAGCTTTAGAAAATGATTTGGAGATTATACCAGTTCTTAATAAAGTAGATTTACCAAGTGCTAATCCAGAAGAAGTTTCTGATGATATTATAGATTTATTGGGTTGTGAGTTAGAAGATATTATTCATGCAAGTGGTAAAACAGGTCAAGGTATGGAAAACATACTAGATGCTATTATAAATAAAATACCAGCTCCAACAGGTGATCCTTATGCTCCATTACAAGCATTAATTTTCGATTCTGTTTATAATACTTTTAGAGGAATAGAAACTTATTTTAAAGTTGTAAACGGTTCGATTAAAAAAGGGCAGAAAGTCAAATTTATTTCAACTGATCAAGAGTATTATGCTGATGAAGTTGGAACTTTACATCTAACTCAAACTCCTAAAAAAGAGGTTAGAACTGGTGATGTAGGTTATTTAATTACTGGTATAAAAGTAGCTAGTGAAGTAAAAGTAGGAGATACTATTACTGATGCAGCTAATCCAACACAAGAACAAATTGAAGGTTTTGAAGAGGTTAAGCCAATGGTGTTTGCAGGAATTTATCCTGTAGATACTGAAGAATTTGAAGAGTTACGTAATTCAATGGAAAAATTACAACTTAATGATGCTTCATTGGTGTTTCAACCAGAAAGTTCTGCTGCTTTAGGTTTTGGTTTTCGTTGTGGTTTCTTAGGAATGTTACACATGGAAATTATTCAAGAACGTTTGGAACGTGAATTTGGAATGACTGTAATTACAACAGTTCCCAATGTATCTTATCATGCTTTTGTAAAGAAAAATATAGATGAAGTAATATTGGTTAATAATCCAAGTGATTTACCAGATCCTTCAGGTTTGGATAGAGTAGAAGAACCATTCATTAAAGCTACTATTATTACAAAATCTGATTTTGTAGGACAAGTAATGAGTTTATGTATTGAAAAAAGAGGAGTAATAACACATCAAAATTATTTAACAACACAACGTGTTGAATTAAGTTTTGATATGCCTTTGGCAGAAATAGTTTTTGATTTTTATGACAGACTTAAAACTGTATCTAAAGGTTATGCATCTTTTGATTATCATCCAATTGGAATGCGTGAATCTAAATTAGTAAAAGTTGATATTTTACTTAATGGTAATAGTGTAGATGCTCTTTCTGCTTTAATACACGCAGATAATGCGCAATATATAGGTAGAAAAATGTGTGAAAAATTACGTCAATTAATACCTAGACAACAATTTGATATTCCTATTCAGGCAGCAATTGGAGCAAAAATTATTGCACGTGAAACTATAAAAGCATTGAGAAAAGATGTTACAGCCAAATGTTATGGAGGAGATATTTCTCGTAAGCGTAAATTATTAGAAAAGCAAAAGAAAGGTAAAAAACGTATGCGAATGGTTGGGAATGTTGAAATACCACAAAAAGCTTTTATGGCTGTATTGAAATTGAATGATTAAAATTTATATAATAAAAAATCCTGAAAAATTAATTTCAGGATTTTTTTTTGATAAAATAAGGGTTTTATAATCTTCCTCCTTTATGATCATCTTGCCATTTATCTAATTTTTTCCATTCTCCTTTGTGACACATGTCAGCTTGCATTGGCCATGAAGCTGGATTGTGAACTTTGTACCTTGGGCCTGCATTATCTAATACTTTTTGAATACGTTCTACAGCAACTTCTGATAATTGTTTCCAACTCCAAATTCCATCATCATTTAAAAGACCTTTAATTTTTGGTCCAATTCCTTCTATTTTTGTTAAGTCATCTTTTACAGAATCGTCAACAACAGCTGGATTAACAAAAGAGCTAGCTTTTATATTCGAATTAGAACCTTTATCTTTTCTACATGCATCTAAATCTGCATTACAAGTATCTAAATCACCTTTTAATGTTAGATATTTTTGTTTGTAATTATCGTTATCATCATTATTGATGGCGTTATTACTAGTTAGAGATGCTGCTCCTAAAGCACCAGCGCCAACAAGTTTAGATTTATCATTATCTCTTCTACACAAGTCTAATTCAGCTTTAGTATCAAGATATTTTTGTCTGTATTCATTTTCATTATTATTTGAGTTTCCTCCAAGAATACTTTTTAAAAGCCATCCTAAGATTGCTCCTAAAATAAAAGCAAGTAAAATTGGCCAACCCCAAGGCCAGCTCCAAAAACCATCACAGTTTGATTGTATTAATAGTAACATATTATATTTGTTTTTTTTAAGATTAAAATTTATTTTATTTCTAATTCAACTCGTCTATTTTTTTGTTGACCAGCTTTTGTATTATTTGATGCAATTGGTTTTTCTTCTCCAAAAGACACCGTAGATATTCTATTTTTATCAACACCTAGGCGAACTAATTCATTTTTTATAGAATTTGCTCTTCCTAAAGCTAAGGTTTTGTTTTTAGCAGCATTACCTCTACTATCACTATGTCCAGATAAATAGACCTTTTTATTATTTCCTATAAGAGATTTAGAAACTTCTTTTAAATAATTAATAATATTAGAGTTGCTTAGTTTTTTTGTTGAATTTGTTGGAAAATAAATAAGTGCTTTATTATCTACTTCTGTAATATTATCATTTCTTACAAGCCATGAGTATTCAGTACCTGAAAAAGATTTAGTTTTGGCATCTTCATAGAAGTTTACCAATCGTGATCCAAATTCAACTTTTTTAGGGTTTATTTTATTTCCTAATTTTGCAAATGCAGATTTAGCTCTAGCTATTCCAATGTCTTTACCTTCTTCTTTAAAATATGGCCCTAAAATTTTTAGTATTTTACCATCTGCAAATCCAGAAAGAATAGTTTCTTTTTTAGTATTCCAATATTCATTATTATGAGCAATATCAGATTTCCAGTTAAATAATAATGAACCATCTTTATTAATAATTGGTTCTTTTTTCGTTTCCTTTTTTACAATAGGAATTGAAGTTTTTGTTTTTTCTATTACATTTGAATTTCCACAACATTTATGGTATTGAGTATAACTATACCATAGAAGTAGTAAAAAGAGCAAAAATGTAATAAATGCTAAGATTTTTTTCATTAGTTTCTTTGTTTGTTAATATTCAGTTTTTTACCTGATAAATTTACAAAAAAAAATCGTAATAAAAAAAAGTTCCAAAAACATAAAGATTTGGAACTTAAAATTATATGATAATTAGTTTATGTATTTAAAAATTTATTGAATAAGTTGCTATAAATTTATTTGTATCATTATTAGTTATTATATAGTTAGAATTATTTAAATACAAATTTTTATCTATTGATTTATTGTTACTATATGTAAAATCTAATTTAGAATTTTGACTAGTTTTAAACCCTAAACCAAAAGAGTATCCGGTAAAATATTCTTCGTTATTATTGTTTTTGTAAGGGCTTGTTTCATAATGATAACCAGCTCTTAAGCTTATTAACTTAAGTCTGAATTCACCTCCTATATTTAAAGTTGATACATTGGTATATTCCTTATTCATTGCTTTATTGTAGTTAAAGTCTTTTTCAAACTCATTAATTGGTGTAAGTTTTGTTTTACTATAATCTTTGTAGCTATAGTCAAGACTTAATAATCCTTGTTTTCCAAAAATGTAAGCTATACTTCCTGTAGTTTTACTAGGAGTTTTTAATTGATATTCCCAAATCCAATCTTGATTATTTGGTTGATTAATATCTGCATTACTTATATCAATTCTAGTGTTTTCATTAAATTCTTCTGTTAAACTATACCATGTAGGAGTTTGAAATGAAAGTCCTAGTCGTAAATTTTTCATTGGAATTTTAATAATTCCAAAATTAAAACCAACTCCTTGACCATAAATTTTTAAATCTTGATTTAAATTTACACTAAAAGTATTGTTGTTGGGATCTACACTATTTTCGTAAATTGAGTTTATTTGATCATATTCAATAGAATTATTAATTAATGAAATTCCAAAATAGGTACTTTTATTGTATTTTGTAGAGATAGTAATAGTGAACTTAGTATTATTACCAATAGTTGCATTGTTTATTTTTTGTTCTTCTACATTATTATATAAATCAAAATCAGGATCTGGTTCAAGAAAATAACTTTCACTTGATGTGTGATTATTACCCTTTAATAAAATAGTTTCATCAAAGTTATTAGATATTGATACGTTTCCACTAACAGAAAATTTACTCCATTTACTATTATTGTTATCAAATATTAGATTTGCACCACCTTGTTCAATATTCAAAGTACTTCCTTTGTTTTGAGAATACATATTGTAAAAACTATTGTTATTGGTAATTGAATTTATTCCAACAGTAATTGCAGCTGCGTTATTATTGAAAATTGCCATACCTGCAGGGTTTATTTCCGCTGCGGACAAGTCACCACCTAATGCTCCAAAAGCACCACTCATAGATGTAAACCTTGCTGTTCCATTTAATTTTTCTTGACCGAACAACAATGCTGTTTGATCGTAATCTTTAACTTGTGAAAAAGCTTGAAAACTAATTGTTAAGATTGCTAAGGAGCTAATAATATATTTAATCATTTTTATTTTTTAAGACGTGTTTATATATTTAGAGTAATCTCTAATTAAATTATTAATAATGTAAATGTTACTATCTTCTAGAGCTTCTACTTGATCTTGAAGAACTACTTCTTGAAGAGCTAGAGCTACTTCTGCTAGAACTACTTGATGACCTTCTAGGTGTATAGCTTTTACTAGAGCTACTTGATGATCTTTTGTAAGTTTTACTTTTAGAAGAATTATTAGATGATTTTCTAGGTTTATAACTTTTAGAAGTATTTGATTTTCTGTATGTTCTTTGAGTTCTGTTTGTATTGTTAGTACTTCTTGATGTTCTAACTTTTCTGTTATTTGATCTTACTGTATTATTTCTTGAAGTTCTAGATGTTGTTGCTCTGTTTGTTCTTGAAGTTCTATTTAAGTTTCTTGCAGAGCTTCTATTATTTCTTGCTGAAGGTAACCTTGTTCCATTAGTTTGATATCTTCTAGAATTTCTTCTTCCATATGCGTAGTCATTATAATACCCATAATTATTATATGAATTATAATAAGGAGAGTAACCTCCATACCATGAATTATAATAACCTCCATAATACCATGGACTATATCCTAAATACCAACTTGAATAATAAGGAGAGCAATAATAAGGATTGTAATAATTGTAGAAAGAAGAATAATACCAATTTCTATATGGGTAATAATTACCTCCATAATTATAAACATTTACAGAAACAGTATCCGCGTCTTCCCAAGAGTTATTTGAATATTCAAAATCATCACTATCTCTTTCTAACGCATCTTCATCTTCATCTGTAGAATACTCATCAATATTTGTAAAAACTTCATCTTCTTCAATTTGTATTTTGTCTTTTTTAGATTTAAAATACTTCTCATATTTAGTGGATTTAGATTTGTCTTCATTTTTTGCAGTTTCAGTATTTGTATTGTATATGCCATCATCATCTTGAGTAGTTGTATTGTAAGTTGCGCAAGATGTAGTAGATAGTAATAACAACCCTATAATTAAAAACATATAGTTTTTTGCTGTTGATAGAATATTTTTTTTCATAATCGTATGGTATTTATGGTTTAAAGTTACAAAAATAATTTAGTTTTGCAACATATATAATTACATTTAAAGGCATCAAAATTTATGCCAAATACATAAAAATGAGCAAGAAACTTACAAAAAGGAGCGAAGATTATTCAAAATGGTATAATGAACTTGTTGTTAAAGCAGATTTAGCTGAAAATTCAGCTGTTAGAGGAATGATGGTAATCAAGCCTTATGGCTATGCAATTTGGGAAAAAATGCAAGCAGAATTAGATAGAATGTTTAAAGAAACAGGACATCAAAATGCGTACTTTCCTCTTTTTGTTCCTAAAAGTTTATTTGAAGCTGAAGAAAAAAACGCTAAAGGTTTTGCAAAAGAATGTGCAATTGTAACTCATTATAGATTAGAGACTGATCCTGATAATGAGGGTAAATTACGTGTTGATCCAAAAGCTAAACTTGAAGAAGAGTTAATAGTTAGGCCAACATCTGAGGCTATTATTTGGAAAACATATAAAGGTTGGATTCAATCTTATAGAGATTTACCTTTATTAATTAATCAATGGGCAAATGTTGTTCGTTGGGAGATGAGAACTAGATTATTTTTAAGAACAACTGAGTTTTTGTGGCAAGAAGGTCATACAGCACATGCAACAAGTCAAGAAGCGTTGGCTGAGGCAAAGCAAATGCATGATGTTTATTATACTTTTTTAAAGAATTTTATGGCAATTCCTGTAATTAAAGGGGAAAAAACAGAAAATGAACGTTTTGCAGGAGCTATTAGTACTTTTACAGTTGAAGCTTTAATGCAAGATGGAAAAGCCTTACAGGCAGGTACTTCTCACTTTTTAGGTCAGAATTTTGCTGAAGCATTTGATGTAAAATATACTACAAAAGAAGGTAAACAAGAATTTGTTTGGGCAACTTCTTGGGGTGTTACAACTCGTTTAATTGGCGCGTTGGTTATGACACATTCTGATGATAATGGTTTAGTTTTACCTCCTAATTTAGCTCCAATTCAAGTTGTAATTGTTCCTATACATAGAAATGATGAGCAATTAGAAGCAATTTCAAAAGTAGCTGATAAAATGGTTAGTGATTTACGTTCAAAAGGTATTTCTGTAAAATTTGATAACAGAACAACTCATAAACCTGGTTTTAAATTTGCAGAATATGAATTAAAAGGTGTTCCTTTACGTATAGCTATTGGTCCTAGAGATTTAGAAAATGGAACAGTAGAATTGGCGCGAAGAGATACTTTAACAAAAGAGTTTGTTAATCAAGATGATCTTTTAGATAAAATACCAAATTTATTAAACGAAATTCAAAATGCTTTATATACTAAAGCTTTGAAATTTAGAGATAATCATATAACACAGGTTGATACTTTTGAAGAGTTTAAAGAGGTTTTAGAAAACAAAGGAGGTTTTATTTCTGCTCATTGGGATGGTACAATTGAAACTGAAAAAGAAATTAAAAAAATAACAAAGGCAAGTATTAGATGTATTGCTTTAGATACTGAAAAAGAAGATGGTAAGTGTGTGTTTTCAGGTAAGCCTTCTAGTAAAAGAGTCTTATTTGCAAAAGCATATTAAAAAAAATAAAAAAAAACTTGTAGATATAATATTTAGTACTATATTTGCACTCGATTTTGAAACAATGTAATTAAGGCCCGTTCGTCTATCGGTTAGGACCTCAGGTTTTCATCCTGGAAAGAGGGGTTCGACTCCCCTACGGGCTACAATTTAAATAAACAAAAATATAATGGCAAATCACAAGTCAGCAATTAAAAGAATTAGAAGTAATAACGCTAAGAGATTGCGTAACAAATTACAGCACAAAAGTACTCGTAATGCAATACGTGATTTACGTATTGAAACTGATAAAAAAGCAGCTCAAGAACGTTTATCTAACGTTATTGCAATGATTGATAAATTAGCTAAGAATAATATTATTCATAAGAATAAAGCAGGAAACTTAAAATCTAAGTTGACTAAATTTGTAGCTGCAATCTAAAAATATAAAACATTGTTTTAATAAGAAGACTATCTTAATTGATAGTCTTTTTTTGTTGTTATAAAGAAAAATTAATTATAAAGTTAATCTTCTATTTCTTCGAAATCTATTTCATCATCTTCAGAGAAATTTTCTTTAGCTTTTTCATCAATATTTGGATTGCAACCTCTTGTGCTAAAACATCCTACATTTGCTATAGCTTGAAATGTCATTATACTTCCAAAAATAACAGCAAAAGTTGATGCGTGATTAGAGTATTCCCAAAAAAAATAAACACCAACTAAAAGTTGAATTAAGCGTTTATATGTCCATTTATTAAAATATTCTTGCATTGTTTTATTTTTTATAAAAATACATAATTGTTATTGATTAGTTAGTGATTTTTGTTACAAGTTAAATTTCATTTTTAACTTTGTATTTTTGTATTAACCTGATAACTCAGGTTATTTAATAATAATATATTTTATGAATAAAATTTATATAGAATTAATA